>ENA-OQOA01000392-OQOA01000392.1-human-gut-metagenome-genome-assembly--contig:-NODE-392-length-20217-cov-3.100946_pt1 | contig 20217 bp, 27 predicted proteins | sample MGYA00242633_ERZ504888 | MGnify/ENA primary metagenome ERZ504888 (study PRJEB26092, sample SAMD00036372) | human gut metagenome | host: Homo sapiens | study: EMG produced TPA metagenomics assembly of...
AACCTGATGCAACTGTTCTTATCATAATACCCTGTGGGTATCCATACATAGATGCATATGTGCTTGTAACATCTATTGCTACGACTCCAAGATATCCTGCATTATCTGATGATACCTTCTGTCTTGTCTGTTTGCTCATAAGTGAACTTATAAGATCCTTTACGTTTGATACTGGTATTGAATATGCCATGCCTTCGACACCATCACTTGATGTCTTGGCAAATTAATTGCTATAACTTTACCACTTGCGTTAAGAAGTGCTCCACCACTGTTACCAGAATTAATAGCTGCATCTGTCATAATAAGACCTGAAAATGTTACATTGTTAACTGTGATAGATCTGTCTAATGCACTTATAATACCTGTTGTAACTGACTGTCCTTCACCAAGTGCGTTACCTATAGCAACAACCTGCTGACCTACTGTAATTGTATCAGAATCTGCAAGTTCTGCAATAGCTATTTTACTAAGTGTGTCAGAAGGTATATCTGATAAAGACACTGCAACTACTGCTATATCCTGATCAGATTTAGACCCCTTTACTGTTGCATTTACTGACTGATTGTCTATAAATACACATTTAAGATTGGAAACTTTGTCAACAACATGCGCATTAGTTACCATAAGGAGCTCTGTATCATTCTTACCAACTATAATACCTGTTCCGCTTGTTGATGCCTCATACTGCTGCTGTCCACCCCAGTTAAATATTGAAGATGAACTGCTTGTCACTGATGTTGTACCATTGAGTGCAACCATGGCTGGAAGTGCCGCAGATGCTACACTTTCCACATTCATTGCTGATGTTGACAGATTGGCATCTCCCAAGGTATTTAACTGGTCTGTTGTAGCTCCTATATTACTTGAAACAGTCGATATCGTATAGTTTCTGTTATCAGAACCACCAAGATACTTTTTCTCAAGCTTATAAGTTCCATACATAGCTGAACCGGCAACAACACCGAATATAGCTGCTGATAAACTATGCTTAAAAACTTCTTAGGCCATGTAGTCTTTGTGGCACTATGTCCATCCTAAAAACCGGTTATGCTTCTTCTGTTTTCTTCTGATGCTCATCTGCTGTCTGGCTGTTGTTTGTACTATTTACCAGCTTACATATGAGTATCTGTAAGTTGACTGGCTATCTGTATCTGTGTTGTTTTGCATTATTTGTATTGCTGTATTGTGCATATCCAGTATTCTGATTGAATCCATTATTCTGATTAAATTCAGTATTCTGACTGTTTCCAGTATTCTGACTGTTTCCAGCACCTTGATTATATCCGTCTGTATTCTGGCTATAGCCTGAGTTCTGGTTATATCCTGTATTTTCGTTATTGCCTGTATTTTCGTTATTGCCTGTACCCTGAGTATTATAAGAATTATTATTCTCATAATTGTTTTCTTCATTATTATACATATCCAACACTCCTTTTTGTAGTTTTCTATAGAAAATGTGGTCATATATATTTTACCTGTATATGAAATATAAAATGAACACATTTCGTTTTCATACGTTTAGTATATTCACGAAATGTGTTCATATTGTGTTTTACTTGTTAAGAAAATCTGAACTATCATTTATTCTTTAAGTGATTCCTTAAAACTTTCTGATACAGCCTTAAGTGCTTCCTCTTCATCACTTCCATCGGCTGTAAGTGTTATCTCTTCACCACATTTGACACCTGATGCAAGTATTGAAATAACACTTTTTGCATTAGCTGTCTTACCCTCACCATACTTAAAAGATATATCAGACTTATACTTAACAGCTTCATTACACATTGCTCCGGCTGGGCGAAGATGTATTCCAAGCTGACTTGTTATTAAAATATTCTCACTTACCATAACAATCCTCATTTCTATGCATATCTTTACGCATTTAATTAAACTTATATATGTGTACTATCTTGTAGTTGTCTGTTGTGTCTGGCTGCTGCTATTGTCAACTGTTGTTTCCTGCTGTTTAGCAGACAACGTAAGCTTCACTGAGCTGTTTCCTGAAACACTGCAGCCATCTGGCACACTCACACTTACATCTACACTATGTGTTCCAGCTGATAGTCCAGCTGCATTAACATTGCATGTTATATCTGTAGCACTGATATTTTCTAATATCGTTCCTGTTCCGGATATTATAACATCTATACCTGTTCCTTCAATCACAGCATTATACCCTGATGATACGTTTTCAATCTTTATCGCATCTGATGATATGTGAACTGTCTTTGTTGAAGCTTTAGATATCTTTACAGTAACCTGCAGTCTTGAATCAGAAACTATCTTAACACCAGAAGGTACATAGTCTGTCAGCTTGAATGTATACGTCTTATCTTCGCTAAGTCCATCTACCGAAACAGCTGATGAAGGAATAGTTATATTATCTATCTTTGATAATGCCTCCTGCTGTCCGCTTATAACAACCGAGGTCTGGCTAAGACTTGTACCCGTTACAACACAATCCTGTGAAGGTGTTCCACTTGTTTTTACTACAACTGGTACAGTTTTTGTTCTTGCCATCTCTACTATCACATCTGCTGTTTCTGATGACATTTCAAGTTCTTCATTTGCTATTATATTTCCATCTGAATCATACATATTAATGTCTGACTGTGTATTAACCGTTCCTTTTGCACCAGATACATCAACATCAACTCCGACTGAGGCAACCCCTTCAACTAAAGATGTTGGACCTGTCACTTTAATATATGTTGGTGATGTTGTTGTTGATGCAACAGCATATCCATTTGCCGGAGTGCCTGTTGTATTAACATTCACAGCGTATGTGTTTGTATCCCTGTTTTCTATGCTTAACTTAAGAGCTGATGTTCTTGGAACAGCTTCAACGTTATTAAGCACCTGTCCATCTTTGACCACCTGAACCTGTATATCTACATAATCTGTAAATGCAGTAACCTTACTTAAATCAGCTGTTGCAGCTATATCACTTGTCTTAAGATCTGTAACCACACTTTTGGGTCCACTTACTGTAACAGATATCTTACCTCCATCAACAACCTCAAAGGTATAATTCTTTTCAGTAAGACTCTGTGTATTAACAAGCTGGACTGTGATATTACTGAAAGTATAGCTAGTGTTTGGATCATATATATTAACAATGACCGTCCATAATATCACCGCAAATACTGCAGATACGATTTTCAGGCTGAGATTATTAAATATCTTCTCTTTCATGCTTCAACCTGCCCCTCCATATCTTAAATGACTTGACATCTATAGTTCTTCTTCTGATATATTCAAGTTTATTCTTCAGTGAATCAGAATCTATATCATGTATAAGTTCTCCACCAAATGCTACAGATACCTTACCAGTCTCTTCTGATACTATGATGGTAAGGCTATCTGTTGCCTCACTTATACCAACACCTGCCCTGTGTCTTGTTCCAAGTGCTTTGCTAAGATTAACATTATCTGTGAGTGGAAGATAACATGTTGCAGCAACAACCCTGTTTCCTCTGATTATAACAGCTCCATCATGAAGTGGCGTATTATGTTCAAATATATTAATAAGAAGCTGGCTTGTCACTATACCATCTACAGGTATACCAGTCTTTATATACTCTTCAAGCACAATATCCTGCTCTATAACTATAAGTGCACCTGTCTTTACAGCTCCCATCTTATAACAGGCATCTACAATCTCATCTGCTGTCTTAACACTGAAGCGTTCATCTTTATCACTGTTATCTCCAAAGTTAAAGAACCTGAGCATAAAGCGTTTTCTTCCAAGCTGTTCAAGTGCACGCCTTAATTCTGGCTGGAATATAATAACCAGTGCTATAATACCGACACTGATTGTCTTTCCTGCTATCCATAAAATAGTTTTAAGGTTGAGAAGATACGCTACAACCGCAAAAAGAGCCACCACTATTATGCCCTTTAAAAGTGCCCATGCCTTGGTGTTCATAATCCACAACAGAATATTATATAAAACTACTGCAATAATAATAATCTCTATAACATCTGTCCATGTAATCCTTGGTATATATAATTTTGAAAAGTAATTCTGTAACAGATTACCCGATGTTGTCACGTTCTCACCCCTTTTTATATTAAGATGTAAGGCTTAAAAATATTCTGCCACTTACTGATGTAAAGGTCAAAAATATTCTGCCACTTACTGATTACTTGTCATAAAGTATATATCATCTTCTTCCTCAGTTGCTGCTGTTGTAGACTTTGACTGTCTTACATCACTTATATCTGAGGCTTTTTGTTTTCTTGCATTTATCTGCTTTACCCTTACATCCTCTCCGGCAACATTTATCTTAGGTACTGCCTTAACATAGTAATAGTATTCATCATCTTCGTACTGTACATACTCTGTTCTTCTGAAATCTACAGCAAAGAATAATATATTACATATATAACCTACAAGCGCACCTAATATAACACTGATGACTATCAGTATAATATTAAGCCCTGTTTTTAAAAGTATTTCTCCTAATACAACAACTACAAACTGAGCTACACTTCCGATTGCTATAGCATAGCCCCATGCATAATCGATCTTAAGCCTTCTTACTATATATACAATAATAATCGTTACTGCTAAAGCAGCCATAACAAGAAAAAGCTGTTTATTCTTAACAAGACTTTCTATAAGATATGAAACCTGAAGCATACTCTCTGTAAGTGACTTGTTGGTAACTGCTGTTTCATAAACACTTGCTGTATTGATTATATAGTATATGATCACACCAAAAGATACCGGAACAACTGAAATCACAGATGAACACAATCCAACAGCAACAGGTAATACAAAAGGCATCTTAATCCAGCACATAAACACAGTTAATATCAGAAGATATCCTGACTTAGATGCAAACCTGAAATATAAAAGATACATAAGAAGAACAACACAAAAGTGCTATAAGTGCGAATTCAACTGATATGGCATACAGATGTGCTACCATAAACAATGATAACATAACAATAGTAAAACCAACCGGTAAAAATGCACATATAACTGATATAAGTATTGCAATAACCGGATTATTCAGCTTCTCCATATATCCTATGCTTGCATTCAGCATAATGAATGAAACAAGCGCCACAATAAACTTTAACGCAGGAACAAGATATGTATCATACTTATTATAAAATCTTCTAAACTTTTCTTTAAATTCTAATAATACTGCCATCACTTCCTCCACAATTATCTTTTTTCTTCTGGCCATTATAAAATCTTTCAAGCTTATTAAGCCTTGAAAAATACTTTTTAAGCCCTTTTCTTGAATTCTCATACTGAAAGCTGTATACAAATCCTGCTGTTATAGCAAATATAACAAGCATAATTATATAGTATATTGCCACCTTTTTTCCAAAAGCAAGATAATCCATTGAATTAATATTCTCGACTAATCCTTCTGCGTTGCATAACACATACATAATAGCAACTATCGCAAAGGCAAGTGTTGTAGTGATCAATGTCTTTAATATACCAAATGCGACATAATCACCCTTGAAGTATCTGGCTGTCCTTAACATCCTTCTGCCTTCATTTTTCTCATATATAGCCATCTTGGTCATCATTTTAACCTTATTTTCATTAAGCAAAACATTCACCTCATTATAATCTACATAAGTTTTACATAAATATACCATATTTTATCTTAATTGTATATTACTATTTGCGAATGTCCACCTCTTGAAGCTGTGACTATTCTTACTTTCTGTCTTCTACAGTAAATGTACGGTCCGTTGTTGCAGATACATAATTATTCCATACCTGATTGCAGCTTTCCGGAAGCAGCTGTGCTAACACACCTTTTATTCTTGCATCGAATCCTTCATTTCTCTGCTTGATATATATGATTGAAACATCTGGCTGTGTTATTATCTCCCCATAATATGTACCACCATCTGTGTATACATATACATTGGAATATTCCTGTGTAAAGCCTTCTTTGTTTAACACCTCACCTATATCACTGCTTGTTTTTCCGTCACTTCCTGTGCTGTTGTTATTTTCCTGACTATTACCGCTGTTTGAAGAATCTGATTGATTGTTTCCTGTATTGTTATTGCTGCCTGTACCTGATAAGTTGTTTCCTGTACTGTTGTATGAATAGCTGCCATTATCATTGTAACTACTTCCTGTACCAGAACCAGAGCCTGCACTGCTTCCTGCCTGTACAGAAGATGATGGCTTAAGAATACTTCCATTACCTGTATATACAGTATAACCATTCTTAGAGCCTGCTGCTGCACTCTCTATTCCTTCTATAGCTATGGCATCTGATACATCACCAACTGTAGCAGTAAGTGCTGCTGTACCTGTTCCTTTGACAGTTACAAGTCCATCCTGTTTAACAGTCATCACATCATCGTTACTGCTTGTCCATATAAGCGCCTTATCTGTATCTGCTGGTTCTACTATAGCTGCTGCCATAAATGTAGTTCCAACTGGTATAGCAGTATCATCCATAAGTATCTCTACTGTTGTTATCTCTTTAACTGCATTATTATCAGCTTCTGCATCCTGTGGTCTTAGATTTTTCTGTGTAAGAGTCATTCCAACTGTATTTTCTTTACTTTTATTATGTTCTGATATAACACCTGCGGTTATAGCTGCTGCTATGAGAACTAAAACAGCTATACCTGCTATTATGAAAACCAGCGGTTTAACCTTGTAATTCTTTTTATCCTTCATACTTTAACATATCCCTTATTATTATATTTTAAAACTATTCTCATCTGTATATGCATATCGTGGGATTATCATCCCACGATAGTAAGTATAGCATATTTTATTATAATTTGAATTAAAATTTTAAAATAAAGGGATAAACCTTGAACATTACTGTGCTATTCCCGATATTCTTGATATAACACAATTAATCAGATATATTAGTATATATATTGTAACTATAGTAGCACCAACCGGTGTTGATGCAAATATTGATATTACAATACCAAGTACAGCACCAAGTACTGACAATACAGCAGCATATATTATTACAAGCTTAAAGCTTTTCATGATACGCATGGCCGATAATGCAGGAAATACAAGCAATGCTGTTATAAGAAGAGAGCCTACAAGATTCATCGCAAGAACAATAATAACTGCTGTTATAACTGCAATCACCATATTATAAAAGCCTGTATTTTTCCCCATAGAACGGGTGAAATCCTCATCAAATGTAACAGAAAATATTCTGTTATAAAATATAACAAAAAATGCTACTACTATTATAGAAGCTGCTATACACATAACAACCTCTGAACCCGTAAGCGTAAGTATGGAGGTTGAACCAAAAAGAGTAGAGCAGACATCTCCTGATACATTAGATGAAACTGAAAAAACATTTAATATAAGATATCCAACAGCCATAGCTCCAACTGATAGCATCGCTATAGCAGAATCCCCTTTAATCTGGGTGTTGTTTCCTGTTTTCAGCAGAAGAACAGCACATATAATAGTCACTGGCATAATAAACAGATTAACATCTGCTATCTTAAGAACTGTCGCTATCGCAAGTGCACCAAACGCCACATGTGAAAGGCCATCACCTATGAATGAGAATCTCTTAAGCACAAGTGTAACGCCAAGAAGTGATGAACATAAAGCGATAAGCACGCCAACAATAAGTGCATATCTGACAAATGGATATGACATATAAAACTGAAATTCCTGAATAAAATCTGACATTACTTATCATCTCCTTTAATCTTTCCTAAAACATCCGCCTTATCGCTGTTTAAGAACTCTTTCTTCGTTCCATAGAAACTGTCCTCACTATCTACATATAGAATATGCGTAGCATATGACACCGCATGAAGGTCATGCGAAACCATAATTACAGTTATTCCTTTATTATTAAGCTGCTTTAAAAGCTCATAAAAATCTGCTGTCACCTTAGGATCAAGTCCTGTAACTGGTTCATCTAAAAGTATAACCTTGGATGTGGCACACAGTGCCCTTGCAAGAAGTACTCTTTGCTGCTGTCCACCAGAAAGGTTACGGTAACACTTTTCTTAAGTTCCCATATATCAAGTTCTTCCATCTTCTGCCTTGCAAGTCTTTCCTCTTCTATAAAAAGGCCTGAATCCGCCTGAAGCAAGAGTACCTGAAAGTACAACTCCCAGACTGTTGCTGGAAAATCTTTCTGCACAACAGTCTGCTGTGGAAGATATCCAATCTCATAAGCCTTAAGTCCATCTGAATATGTAATATCACCAGATACTTTTTCTATAAGGCCAAGCATTGTTTTTATAAGTGTACTCTTACCGGCACCATTTTCTCCTAATACACACAGGTAATCGCCTTTTCCCACTTTAAAATTCAGATTTTCCACTACTGCCTTTCCATCATATCCTAAAGCAAGATTGTTACATTCGATATATGACATACAGGTGTCACCCCTTCTTTTTTCTTATAATAGGCAACATAATTACATTTTTGATTATAATAATGCTTGTTTTAATACCGTAAGATTCTTTAGCATCACATTAATATAAATTATAATCCTCTGATTCTGATATCTTAACTGACTGCATTGAATCCATCTGCAATATTTCCTGATTCTTATCCTTTGTGTTATCTTTTATAGTCATAGCAAGCTTTTCATCTGAACCATCTATAGTAAGAATCGCTTTAGTTCCTGTCTCATCAACTTTGCCCGCAAGAAATGTTACAGTTTTAAAGCTCGCCTCTGTCTCTGCACTACATCCTGCAAATGCTGCATAATAATCAAGATTATAATCATCCACAAGATATCTGAAAGGAAATCTGTCGCCAAATACTACTGTCTTAAGTCTTGCAGCACTTATAACTGACTCATATTCTTTATCAAGATCTGAAAGCTGTTTTATATATGCATCTGCGTTACTCTGGTATTCTTCTGCATTATCTGTATCCAGCTCCTTTATAACATCCGTAAGCTTCTGTACAAGAATCTCTGCATTCTTTACCGACAGCCATATATGCTCATCATATTCTATTTCGTCTGTTTCTTCATGCTCTCCATGACTATCCTCAGAAGCTGTGTGGCTATGTCCATGTTCATCATCCTGCATTCCTTCAACAACCTCTTCCTCTTTGGCTCTGTCACCAAGAAGCTCCATCATATTTACTTTTTTCATGTTCTTGTTAACTGTTTCCCTTACAGCATCAAACACCCATGCATCAGATGAACCACCAACATAAACAAACATATCTGCTGAGGATATCTTTGCCATATCCTTTGCTGATGGCTGATAGCTGTGAAGATCTGCTCCACCATCCACAAGCAGGGTCAGGTTGAATTCTTCTGATTCTTCCCCAATAATATTCTGTATCCAGTTATACTGAGGATAAGTTGTACATACTATATTAATCTTTCCATTATTCTGTACATTTCCCTGGCAGCCAGTAAATGTAAACAATGAAGCTGCCAGTATTACACATAACATCAATGATTGCAGCTTTATTAACGATAACCTTTTCTTTAAAAATCCCATATAAAATCCTTTCATTCTAATTTTTTATAGCTTTATTTACAACTCTTTATTATGTTTTTTACAATCAGCACATAAGCCACACAGCGTTGAACCATTACATTCAAGTGTGAATCCATACTGCTTCATAAGAAGTTCTCTTATATCATTCATAAAATCGCAGTCAAGATGCATAACCCTGCCACATTTTCTGCACTGCATATGAAGATGTTCATCACAGTTATGATGTTCGTCCGATACCCTGTAGTAATAGTTACCACTGTTTGCAGTTTTAAAGCGCACCAGGACATTCTGCTCCATCATCCTGTCAAGTGTTCTGTATACAGTTGACTGGTTAACATCTATGTTATTGCTCTCAAGATAGTGATATACATCCGAAGCGCTAAAGCTTTTCTGCTTCTGCAGCTTAAGATACTGCTGTATCTCCTGGGTTACCTTTGTTTTATAACTTTTTTGCATGACATGTCCTTTCATAAAAGACTTATTATAACAGATTTGCAGCTTTGATCCAATTTGCAAATCGTTTGCATTTTGCATATTATCATCATTGTTATGATGTGTCAACTTATTTTTATAATTAATCAGCATAACCTAAATTTTCAGGAATAAATTTCTGGAAATAAATCAAGACACATTAAGAATAAAGCCTTCACCTTAGCATAAAAAAATGGGCACCGCACTAATTATTAGTGAGATGCCCCTAGCTGCTATCTGATATTTTTGCTATTTGATATTTTTACTATCTGATATCCATACCACTTGTATATTGTTTAATAAACTGTTCCCTTGCGCATGGCCTGCCGTAATAATAGCCCTGCAGATAATCAACCCGCATTTCATTCATTTTCTGGCGCCATTCTTTTTTTCAATACCTTCTGCACATATCCTGACGTTAATGCTATGTACCATCGGAATTATATTTTTATACAATTCATAATCCCTTTCATTATCCATTGCCTTTGCGGTAAAATCCTTGTCCATTTTTACATAGCTTGGATTCATATCACGAATGCAATGAAAATTAGAATATCCTGTACCAAAATCATCGATCACAAAGCTGATATGGTTCTCATCCAATGCCTTCCTGAACTTACAAAACATCGGTGTCATATCCATAAATCCACTTTCGGTCATTTCAATATATATTGAATCCGGTTTTAAAGCATACCTTTTAATCACATCCAATATATCACGCTCAACGTTTCCGTGCATGATCTGGACATATGAAACATTTATATTCATCCTGAAATCAGGAATATATTGCTGTATTTCACAACACAGCTTTGCTGCTTCATCTAATATATATCTTCCTGCCGGGATAATTAATCCGGTTTCCTCCAGTAATGGGATGAATTCCATAGGTGAAATAACCTCTGTATCTTCTCCGGATATCATAGAGAAGCGCATAAGCGCCTCTGCACCAATAACCTGCTCTAAACCACAATCCACGATTGGCTGGTAATGCACATCAAAGCCCTTAAATCCGTTCATGACAGAATTACGGAGTGCTGCTACTATTCTTCCTTTCCGTAAAAAAAGTTCATAGTCATTCTCATCAAAGATATAGAATCCATTTTTTCCCATTTTTTTGGCTTTTTTAAGGACAAATGAAAATTTCTTACGGCACTCATCGTAGCCTTCACAAACTGTTGTGGCATCCACAACACCAACAGAAATTGAAAAAACAGCCTCATAGTTTTCAGATACTATAAACCTATAAAGTCTGTCATCTATTTTTTCTTAAGCTCTGCGGCATATTCCCCAACAGAATGTTCCAGATCAACAATCACATACTGGTCAGCTACAAGATGATATATTCTCTGACTATCAGAAAGACATTCCTTCATGCAGTCAGCTACACTTTTCAGAATATAATTGCCATAAGCCGCTCCGCGCGAACTGTTGATTGCTCCAAAATCATCGATTCCTATATGCATAAGAAAGCCCTTAGAAATGTGTTTCTTATGAGAACGCATATAGGCGTTAAATTCAAGTCCTCCAAGCAACCCGGTGACATTATCTGCCCTTCTCTGATTCCCTGTCTCATTCATGCAGCCAACCAGGTATTGCGGTTTTCCCTGTGAATCGTCAATCACTATTCCACGACAGTTAACCCATACCGGCATACCTTCTTTATCCAGCCATCTGTAATGCAGATTATGTGCTTTTTCTTTCCCTTCATATATAGCCGTAAGATGCTCCTGCAGCATCTTACGGTCTTCTTCATATACTACCTGTAAAACATCATTGGCAACATCATTCATGACATTTTCTGATATCATAAACCTGTCCACAGCCGACTCAGACAGCTCTATTGTATCATTCTGCAGATCATATACAAACAGATAATCATCCATACATTTTGCGATTATTTCCAATAAAGTTTCTTTTGTCTGCTTACCAAATACTTTAAATATATTCTCACTCACAACAAGAACCTTTCCTTCATAATAGCTTTATGATAAACTTTTAATCTTTAAAGAGCTTAAATCTGTTTACGCGTTCATTCATCTTATCTGCACCCTCTGCGAGGTTAATACTTATTGCTGTATTCTCTTCTGAAGATGCTGCAGTACCCTGTACCACACCTGAAAGCTGTTCTATTCCCTGTCCAATCTGTTCTAATGACTCTGCCTGAGTGTTAGCTTTCTCCATTGTGTTCTGTGCCATTTCTGCAAAAGAATTCATATCTGAAATAATCTGGTTAAAAGCTTCTGCTGTTGTTCTTGTAATTTCATTACCCTTCTGGATTTCAACTAAAGTCTTATCGATTAATTCTCTTGTATTTACCGCTGACTTAGCACTATCTGATGCAAGCTTTCCTATCTGGTCTGCAACTACTGCAAAGCCTTTTCCTGCCTCACCTGCCCTTGCAGCCTCAATAGATGCATTAAGAGCTAACAGATTAGTCTGCGAAGCAATATCTTCAATATCAGTAATAATATTACCTATTTCCTTAGATATTTCTGTAATGTGCTCCATTTCTGTCAGAAGAATATTCATTTTTCTTTTTCATCGTTTGCTTTGTTTGCAGAAGCCTTTACACGTTCAGATGCATTCTTTGTTTCACTTGCTGTATCCTCTGCAAGATCAACAACTGTATCTATTGTGGCATTAAGTTCCTGAATAACTCCTGCCTGCTCTGTTGCACCATCTGCTAATGACTTTGATGCACTTTCTACTTCCTTGGCATTATGTGTAACCTGTTCTGCAATACTGCTTATTTCTGACAATGTACTGTTAAAACGCTTTAAAATGTAAACAAGTGAATCCTTTAATTCTGAAAAATCACCCAGAAATGGTGTAATATCATCACCATTTCTTGTTAAATCACCCTGTGCTATGAATTTAACCTCCTGTGAAATCTCGCTTACATAATCTGAAAGTATATTCATAGCTTCCTTAAGCTTTGTAATTGTTTCACCAAACTCATCATCAGATTCATATGTAAGCATATCCACGTTAGACAGCTCACCCTTTCTAAGGCTGGCAACTGCCTCATCAATCTGACGTACTGGTTCTGTAATTGAGTCTGATATTATCTTTCCTATAATTGTTGCAATCACTGCAATCGCTAATCCTGTTATAATAATGACAATAAAAATAATTATTGTACATATATTAGCAATTACTTTTGCCTTATCTAATTCCGCCTGAAAATCATCGCGTACTGAATTTAACTTTTCTACAAATTCCTTATTACTTTCATACACGCTTCCAGTCATAAGATTGGCAGCATCAGCCTGTTTGCCTTCTTTACTAAGCTTATATATTTTATCTGAGGCTGACCTGTAATCCTCCCATGCAGAGTTTGCCTTTTCATAATCAGCTTTACCTGCCTGTGCTTTCTTATTTGAATTAATTATTGTCTCTAACTTAGAAGATATATCCTTTATCTGATTCTCCATATCATTAGTTTCTTTTTCACAGGCTGCCATAACTGCTGTATCGGTTTCTACAAGATGCTGATACTGTTTGATTCTATATTTAGCAGTTATTGTTTGTAATTCCTGCAGACACTCAAGTGAAGGAGACCACACTTCCGTAATACTATGTATATTCGAACGAATCACTAATGTTGATATAAGCGCAACCATTACAAAAAAGCTGTCATAACAAGCACTGCCATCCGATATACCTTTAATTTTGCTGCAACTCTTAAATTAGCTATCCAATTTCTTAACTTTTCCATATAGTTTCCCTTTCTTTTGTTTTTAAATTATATTGTAATAATAAACTTTTTCCGAATCACATTATAAAAAGGCCAGACAAATTCCGATATTCTCCAGCCCTTACAATCCTTCTTCAAAAAGCTTTTGTTAAAGATATCACAAAATTGTTTATATTGCAACAAACCAAAAAAATCGTTTATTTTCCAAAAGAATACTTTACATATATAATACAGCTTTTAAGACTCTAGCTATGGTAGTCTTGCACTATAGCTTTTCTCTTTTTTATTCATATCTGCTAACATGCTTAAGAGCCGGCTTTCACACCAGCCTCTTAACAACTGCCACAAATGCATCAACTATGAATATAGCAAGAGCAATCGCTCCTGCTGCCCCGATTGTAAGCACAAGACTTGATAGTGCCTCCTGTGTATCTGCTGTAAATAGGTAATAAACCGTCTTATACATGCCCGCTCCAGGCACAATCGTAAGTATAGACGGAATAAGCGTTGTTGTTACCGGTGTCTTCATAAGTCTTGCCAGAATATGCGATATAATTGCCAGCACCAGTCCTGACACAAAGGTAGCCATAAGCATAGATGTATACCTTTCCGTATAAAGATATACAGCCCATCCTGCCATCCCTAATATTCCATTAACAACCAGACATCTTTTCGGTGCTTCAATAAGAACTGAAAAGCCTATTATTGCACCAAAAGCAAATATACTTTGTAATAGCATAATTCTCCATTCTTTAAATCACATTGACAGGCTACAATAATAATAATCCCACGTATACTCCAAGGGCAATCATCGCCGCCTCTGTAAACGCCTGCAGTATATTTGCATTACCTGAAGCGTAATCCCCATGAAGCGTATCTCTTATGGCATTGGTTATGGCTGCACCAGGTACAAGCACCATAATCGAGCCTATGATTATCCTGTCGATATGCGAACCTATTCCAACGTGCACCATAACGAAAGCTATAACCGATATGACTATTGATGCCACAAGATCATTTATAAGTGGGTTAAGTGCGATTTTCTTTCCGATATGAAGCCACGCTGCAAGAAATATTCCAACTATTGCCGTTGCTGCCATATCCTTAAAATCACCACCATACATCCCTGCAAAGAAAGCTACAACAAAGACTGTGCATATATCCTTAAGCCACCATGGATACTGGGATTTCTTAAGATGCTTGAGCTGTGAAAAAGCCTCCTCTAAGGATATAATCCTCATATATAACTTTCTTGATATATCATTTACCTGGGCTATTACATTAAGATTGGTCGCGCCCTTATTCACGCGCCTTATAACTGTAAGAGCATCTATGGATGGATCATCGAGTGATATCATAATACCTGTTGACACTACAAATGCTTCACTTGTTTTAAGACCTGAGGTTTTGAGTATATAATTTATCGTTTCCTCTACACGGTATATCTCAGCTCCGCTTTCTAACATAATAGTGCCTGCAAGTGCCGCCGTATCAATAAGCAGCTTATAATCCGGCTGCCCTGTTTTCTTCGCATCCGACCCGGTAATTCTTTTTCTTGTCACCAGCCTTAACTGCCTGTATCATCTAACCCCCTCCTTCCTTATATCTTACTGATAGCTTCCTTATAGATTTCTTGATAGTTTCCTTATAAATTCCTTGATAAATTCATTATAAATTTCTTATATATTCCTTAATATCCTCTTAATGTTTACGTCATGATTTTATATACTCTGCCTTTATCTGAAGGTATACTTCTTTAATTCGCAGTTCTTTATTCCAAATGCTGAGAATTCCTCATTTGTCATATTGTTGAAATACGATTCTACTATTCTTGATATGCCATTATGGGCTACAAGCAGATAAACCTTATCTTCACTGTCATTCTTAATATCATCAATAAGATTATATATTCTCTGGCACAGATGAAGCATAGTCTCTCCACCATCAAAATCATATACAAAGTTCATCTTTGCCTTTGCGAATTCTTCTCCATCTCTTGCTGTTGATTCATACCGTCCAAAGTTCTGTTCTTTAAGTCTTATTTCCTCACGGCAGGCTATTCCTGTCACCTCTGATATATGCTTTGCAGTATCTGCTGCTCTTACTAATGGTGAATACAGGATTTCATCTATATGGATATGCTCCTCTTTTATCTTTTTCCAAGCTCTGTCGCCTGGTCATGTCCCAGACTTGTAAGTGCAATATCTGTAGCACCACATATTTTGTTTTCAACATTCCATATCGTCTGCCCATGTCTTGTAAAATAAAAATAACTACTCATGCCTTATCACCTCAACTCTGCATAATCTCTCCAGCATATCATCTGTCATATTGTATACCGCATCAATCACATAATTTCTGTAAGTGGCATTTCCATCCATATCATTAAGCCTTTTATATGCTGTCTCTCCACTTATTCCCATAACACAGACTGCCGCTGCCACAGCTTTGGCTATGCTGCCCTGTATTGCTGTATCATGCTCTTTACTTATGCACATATCTGCTTTATCTGCATCTGCTTTATCCACATGTGCAGAGCCTGTATACACATTTTCCATACTGATAGCTGCAATATAGGCTGTTATCAGTGCTGACAGCTGACAGCCCGTTCCTGTCACCCTGCTCATCATAGGATGTCCGTTTCTTATACAATATACTACATTCCCATCAGTTACTATATCTATAACACCAGTTATACACATCACAGCCCCTGTTTTTTTAGCAAATGCTTCTGCAAATGCTGCCACATCATATATATTGTCCTCTGTGATACGGTCAATATCATTAGCCTCCACACCTTTAGAGTGGTTAATGTCAGCCATTCCTACTGCAAGTGCTTTTATTTCTGATATGTTTCCTCTTATGACAGTCGGACTTATCTCTTTTATTATTCTTAAGGCTGCACTGTTTCTGAAATCTGATGCTCCTGCACCTACCGGATCAAGCACAACCGGATGATGAAGAGCTGCTGCACTTCTGCCAGCAACCAGCATCGCCTCAAGCTTATTCTCATTTAACATGCCTATATTAAGATTTAATCCATCACATATAGCTGTTATCTGTCTAACCTCAAGTGTATCCTCTGCCATGATAGCTGCACCACCACATGCCAGAAGTATATTTGCACAATCATTCATGCTTACATAGTTAGTTATACTATGAATAAGCGGCTTCCTTTTATGCACTATTCCAATAATATTATCAAACATGTTATTCTTTACTCCAACACCCATTGTTATTCTATATTCTGCTGCATTTTTGCAAGCAGTCCCGAGCTTTTAAGGCTTAGAACTATCATTCCCGATATCAGCGCACCTACTGCTGTTGATACAAAAACGGAAATACATACACATAAAACGCCAGATTGGCTGCATTCTTTCCCATAAGGAATATAGCAACAGGGTACGCACTAAGTCCACCTAATATAGAGGTTCCAGCCACTTCTCCTATCATTGTCGCTATAATGTTATGAAATCTTTTATACACTACGCCACATACTAATGCACCAAACATGCTTCCCGGAAATGCCATAAGACTTCCTATTCCCAGCATATTTCTTATAAGTGATGCCACAAATGCTGCCATGACACCATAACCCGGTCCTAAAAGAACTGCACAGAATACATTAACCATATGCTGTACAGGTGCACATTTGCTTCCAAACACCGGAAACGAAAACAGACTTCCTACAACAGCAGCAGCACATAATATACCTGCTATTGATAATTTTTTGATACTAGTTGATTTCACGATATAAACCTCCTTTTTTCCTGACCAGAAGCCTTATATATAATGCCTCTTCCATACAGGAATTCCATAAATCATTTCTTAAATCATTTTTGTAGTATACCATATTCTTCAAATGTGTGATATATTAATCTATAAATACCAGGATTGCTACATAATTTGCGCAATCCCCTGACAACATACGCAGAAATGGAGATTAGTGTGAAAAATAAGATTTTTCACACGCAAGATTTGTGCTTCGCACAAACTTGAGATGCGCTGAAAAGCAGCGCAAGAATGGAGGATTAACTATGTACGAATTCACTAATGACTGCCTTATAGGCATTAAAGAAATTGATGATGAACATGCAAAGTTATTTAAAATGATTAACGATGCAATATCTATGGGCAACGAGCTTGATGACATAGCTCCTGTCGCTAATAACCTTATATCAGGTCTTAAGGACTATGCTGCCACTCATTTTGCACATGAGGAGGCTTATATGGAAAGCATCCATGACCCTGAACTTGACCTTCAGAAAAAAGAACACGCTGCCTTTACGAAAAAGGTTAATGAGTTCTGTCTTGATACATCATCAAAGGAAGCAGCTAAAGCCTCATTTAACGAATGTATTTCATTCCTTGTACGCTGGTTATACCATCATATACTCAGTAACGATATGATGATTGGTAAAATGTGTACTCCTGTCAATAAGGAAAATGAAAGCTCTGCTGATGCTGATGGAAAAAACTTTTTACATTTACTGATAAGTATAAAACAGGTATTGAGTTTATTGATGAAGAACATAAGCGTCTATTTGAAATAATAGATGAAACCTATGAGCTTATTCATGACCACTTTATCCATGATAAATATGACCAGATAATGTCTTTACTTGATCAGCTTAAGGACTATACTGAGTTCCACTTCCATGATGAAGAAGAATATATGAAGAGCATCAATTATCAGGGACTTGAGGCCCAGCAGCAGGCTCATGCATCTTTCATTGATAAGCTTGTTAATATTGATATACATGAGCTTGAAGCCATGGACGACAACCAGCAGCAATATCTGCTTGACCTTGTCAACTTCCTTGTAACCTGGTTAGCCAGCCACATACTTGGCACTGATAAGAAAATACCTGCAAAACCAGCAGACAAATAAACACACTTACATATAAAAATAGATTGTAAATATATCTTTTTATATTTACAATCTATTTTTTTATTGTTTATAATATTGTTTATAATATGATGTGAGTTTCAAAAGTCTAACCCCACATGAGCCCGCACATCTGATATAAGACAAATGACGATATTACATGCCAGCATTGTGCTTCTCAAAAAACTTCTTAGTTTCTGCCACTACAACTCCACTAAGTGCAAACAGTGCAATCATGTTAGGGAGTGCCATAAGTCCATTGAATATATCCGCTATTGTCCATACAGCACTTACTGTCATATATGGTCCTATAAATACTGCTAATATGTATATCCAGCGGAATATCTTTACATGCTTCATATTTCCGTTACTTAAATATTCAAGACATCTTTCACTGTAGTAATCCCATCCAAGAATAGTAGTAAATGCAAAGAATACAAGACAAAGCATAAGCACAAAGGATGAAACCTGTGCAGGAAATGGCAGTCCATTCTGGAATGCATATGTAGTAACCTGGACACCCTGAAGTCCCTCTACCTGCCATGCTCCTGTTATAACTATTGAAAGTCCTGTAAGTGTACATATAACTATTGTATCTATGAATGTACCTGTCATGCTTACAAGTCCCTGACGTACTGGCTCTTTTGTCTGTGCTGCTGCCGCTGCTATAGGTGCACTACCAAGTCCTGCTTCGTTAGAAAAGATACCTCTTGCAACACCCTTCTGCATAGCTACAAGCATGCTTCCTACAACACCACCTGTTATAGCTCTTGGTGAAAATGCTGCTTCCACTATAATCTTAAATGCTGTTGGAACCTTTGTTATGTTAGTTATAACAAGAACTCCAACAAACAACACATATAACACAGCCATAAATGGTACAATAACCTGACTTACACTTGCTATTCTCTTAACTCCACCTATAAGAACAAGAGCTACGCATACTGCAAGCACAAGAGAAGCTATAACAACTGACCATGAATATTCTCCTAGAAATGGAATATTCACACAATGTGAATTATCTGCATCAAAGAAGCCATTAACAGCACTTGATATACCATTTACCTGACTGAACGTTCCTATACCAAAAAGACCTACACATACACCAAAAAATGCAAATATTTTAGCAAGCCATTTCCACTTCTTTCCCATGCCCTGCTCTATATAGTAAAATGGTCCACCCAGACTATGTCCATCTTCTGAAACAACACGGTACTTAACAGCTAAAAGTCCTTCTGAATATTTAGTTGCCATTCCAAAAAATGCTGCCACTATCATCCAGAATAACGCTCCTGGACCTCCTGCACATACAGCAGTTGCCACACCAACTATATTACCTGTACCTATCGTGGCACTTAAAGCTGTACACAGGGCTGCAAAGCTTGATATTTCACCTTCGCCCTCTTCTTCATTCTTTATCATCCACTTTAATGCAAGAGGAAGCTTTCTTATCTGAAGCACACCAAGACGTACTGTAAGCAGTATACCACCTGCTATGATAAGAACCATAAGAGGTACACCCCAGACAAAATTATCAATTGTTGTAAGAACCTGATTAACTAAATTCCACATATGTCCTAACTACCTTTCTTTATTTTCATAAATATAAATAGACAAATATCCGGTTATATGACTTTCTATGGAAAACTGACAAGCTTTTCAGCCTGAATGGAATACATGACCTTAAGATTATATT
>ENA-OQOA01000394-OQOA01000394.1-human-gut-metagenome-genome-assembly--contig:-NODE-394-length-20206-cov-3.018328_pt1 | contig 20206 bp, 25 predicted proteins | sample MGYA00242633_ERZ504888 | MGnify/ENA primary metagenome ERZ504888 (study PRJEB26092, sample SAMD00036372) | human gut metagenome | host: Homo sapiens | study: EMG produced TPA metagenomics assembly of...
GCAAGATGAGGCCGCTCAAAGTGTTGTAATTATAATCGGGGTATAAATCCTCCATTTCGAAATGACTCAGAAAGTCATAGAAAGAGCATTGCCCGTCTATCAGCCAGCTTCCGTCCTTGCGGGAACGATATCGGGATCTTCCGAGTCACTGGGCAAGGTGCCTACCAGGGCTTCCAGAATGTCCTTCATGGTGATGATGCCTTGCAGACTGCCGAATTCATCACAGATTAATCCGTATTTGATGTTGTGCTGGCGTATTTGTTCCAATACTTTATATACATCCATGTTTTCGTGGAAGTATTGTGCCGGACGGATCACATCACGCAGATTGAATTCGCAACTGTTCAGCTTCCCGAAGAGGTCTTTCAGGTAAACTACTCCGATGATGTTGTCCAGGGTGTTTCCTTGAGTTACAGGGTAAACTTGGTACAGGTGTTGGCATACGATGTCATACAGTTGCTTGTTGTTCATGTCTATGTCAATGGATACGATGTCGCTGCGATAGGTCATGATGGTGTTGATGCTACGGTCGCCCAGGGAGAAGACGCGGTCCACAATATCCTGTTCCACTTCTTGCACTTCGCCGTTCTCAGTCCCTTCGTCTATCATGGATTTGATTTCCTCTTCAGTCACTTTTTCTTCAGCTGTGTTGATATGCAGCAGGTTGAAGATAAGTGAAGTGCTTTTGGCAAGTATCCATACAAAAGGAGAGGCTATGACGGACAGCCAGTACATGGGACGTGCCAATAGCTTGGCAGCACGGGTGGAGGCACTCATGCCAATGCGTTTGGGCACCAGCTCGCCAAAGATAATAGTGAGGTAAGTGACCAGAATGACAATCAGGGTTTGAGCCAATAAATAGGCATATGTGGCGGGTACGCCGGCGTCAGTCAGTATGTTCCCAAAATCGGTGGCCAGCACGTCGCCGGAGTAAATACCGGTCAATATACCAATCAGGGTGATTCCGATTTGGATGGTGGATAAAAACTTGTCCGGGTCATTGGCAAGCTTTAAAGCGATACGCGCTGTAGAGCTTCCATGACGGATATCATTGGACAAACTACTTTTACGCGCTGAGATCAGGGCGATTTCGGACATAGCGAATACCCCGTTTAATAAGATAAGTGCGATAATAATGGCAATTTCCATGTAAGAATTTACGTTTTGTTTTGCTAACAAATGTACTAAGAATTGTGTTTTCTCTTTCTTCTTTTAGATTTAATTAATGAATTATCTGTCATTTGCGCTATCTTTGCGGTGTCTATACTTAGAAAGGAGTAATTATGCATCCGTTGGAACTATTCAAATATTGTCCGAAGTGTGGTTCGCCGCACTTTGAAGTGAACAATGAGAAATCAAAGCGTTGCGCCGATTGTGGCTTTGTGTATTATTTCAATTCCAGTGCCGCTACTGTAGCTTTTATCTTGAATGATAAGAATGAGTTGTTGGTGTGCCGCAGAGGAAAAGAACCGGCAAAGGGAACATTGGACCTGTCCGGTGGGTTTATTGATATGTATGAAACCGGCGAGGAAGGTGTGGCACGCGAGGTGCTGGAGGAAACCGGCTTGCAGGTGGAGGAGGCTGTTTATCAGTTCTCATTGCCCAACACTTATCTTTATTCAGGATTTCTGGTACATACATTGGATCAGTTCTTTCTTTGTAAAGTGAAAGATACCAGTCGGATAAAGGCGATGGATGATGTGGCGGAATCTTTCTGGCTTCCGTTGGATGAAGTGAATCCCGAAGAATTCGGGCTGGATTCTGTGCGTGAAGGAGTCCGGCGTTTTTTGAAAGAACATAAACTTTAATGATAAGATATGAAAAGAAAACCTTATTGATGGCCGCATTGATGGGAGGCTGTTCCTTGCAGGGAATGGCGCAGCAGATAACTCCCAAGGATGTGGCAGGTGACAAGGAATATAACCGGGGTATGCCGGGAATATGAGTTGAAAGGCGGGGACAGCATGGAACTGTTACAGGCTTATCTGGACAAATATCCTGACTCCCGTCATAAAAACAGGGTGCTGTCACTGATTGCTTCTGCTTATTTTATGGAGGGAAAATACAAGGAGGCCATTGCCCTGTTCCGGTCGTGTGATCTGGAGGCTTTGCCTGATAAGGAAAGAGATGATTGTGCCATGCGTCTGGCCACCTCTTATCTGAAAGAAGATAATCTGCGTGAAGCGGCTGTATGGTTTACCTTGCTGAAAGAGGTAAGCCCATTGTATCAGGATGACGCTGTCTATAATCTGGCTTATATTGATTATGTGGAGAAACGCTATGACAAGGCGACTGAAAAGTTTTCCAGTCTTTGCAGAATGATGCCGTATATGCAGCATTGGTTCCTTATTATATAGGAGAGATTTATTTGGTGAAAGGAAATTATCAGCAGGCCCGTACTGTGGCAAAAGCGTATCTGGAGCAATATCCAGCTAAAAAGGATGTTCCTCAGATGGAACGGATTTGGGGAGAGGCTTGTTTCGGATTGAATGATTACCAAGCGGCGATACCTCCTTTGGAAAGATACCGTGAAAGTGTCTCCCACCCGCAGCGTAAGCCTTTGTATGAACTCGGTATGAGTTATTATTATACTGGTGTTTATTCCAAGGCTGCCGCTACTTTGGGGGAAATGGCTTCGGTACATGATGCCTTGTCACAGAATGCTTATCTCCACATGGGGCTGGCTTATTTGAACTTGAAGGAGAGGAACAGGGCACGCATGGCATTCGAGCAGGCAGCCAATTTCAGTTTTGACCCGAAAGTAAAGGAACAGGCTCTTTATAATTATGCTTTGTGTATTCATGAAACCTCTTATTCTCCATTTGCCGAGTCGGTTACCGTGTTTGAGCGTTTTCTGAACGAGTTCCCGAACTCGCCTTATACGGAGCGTGTCAATGATTATTTGATAGAAGTGTATATGAATACCCGCAGTTATGAAGCTGCTTTAAAATCTATAGCAAAGATTGAACATCCGGGCACACGTATTATGGAGGCCAAGCAGAAGATTTTGTTCCGGCTGGGCACACAAGGCGTTTGCGAATGCTCGTTTCCAGGAGGCTCTGGAGTTCTTCAACCAATCGCTTGCTGTGGGGCAATACAATCAGGCGACAAAGGCGGACGCTTATTTCTGGAGAGGGGAATCCAATTATCGTTTGGACCGTTTTCCGCAGGCGGGTAACGATTACCGCTTGTATCTGGAATTTGCCACCAGCAAGGACGGACAGGAATACGGTCTGGCTCTCTATAACTTGGGATATACTTATTTCAAACAGAAAAATTATGGAAATGCGGGCACTTGGTTTACCCGTTTTGTGGACAGGGGAAGTGCCAATGAACGTGCCATGCAGGCAGATGCCTATAACCGTATAGGTGACTGTAACTTCTATGACCGCCGTTTTGAACAGGCTCGTCAGGATTATGCCCGTGCGGTGGAGATTGATCCGTCACTGGGGGATTACTCTTTGTATCAGGAGGCGTTTGTACGTGGTTTGCAACGTGATTATAATGGAAAAAGTGCAGACGTTGAACCGCTTGATTTCGGATTATCCGGAATCACAATACATGGATGATGCCCTTTACGAGCAGGGACGTGCTTTTGTGCAGATGGAAGATAATGCCAATGCCATTGCCCGTTTCAATATTTTGGTGAAGAAATTCCCAGAGAGCAATGTCGCACGGCGGGCAGCTAACGAGATCGGTTTGCTGTACTATCAGGATGACAGTATCCTGAAGCCATTCAGGCTTATAAGCAGGTCATAGCCAGTTATCCGGGCAGTGAGGAGGCTCGTTTGGCGCAGCGTGATTTGAAATCTATCTATATTGATTTGAACAAGGTGGATGAGTATGCCAACTTTGCTTCAACTATCCCCGGCGGTGCCAACTTTGATGTAAATGAGCGTGATTCATTGACTTATGTGGCTGCCGAAAGGGTATATATGCGAGGAGAGGTCACCGAAGCCCGCAACAGCTTTACCCGTATTTACAGACTTTCCCCGAAGGTGCTTTCAGCCTGAATGCCAACTATTATATCGGTTTGATAGACTATAACCAGAAAGCCTATGAAAGTGCAGCTCGGCATTTGGATAAAGTATTGGAATATCCCAACAACAAATATTCTGAAGATGCCATGTTGATGGGTGCCGAAATGGCTTATACGGCGAAGGATTATGAAAAAGCTTTGCATATTTACAAGCAATTGAAAGATAAAGCTGCTTCTATGGAGCGTCGCCAGCTTGCAAAAACCGGAATGTTACGCAGTGCGCATATGCTGGGAAATGAGGAAGAGATTATCTTTACCGCAACAGATTTGCTGGCCGATACTAAACTGGCGCCGGAATTGTCTAACGAGGCACATTATTACCGTGCAAAAGCTTATTTGGATGCCGGCAAGACGGATGGAGCTATGGAAGATCTGAAGATCTTGGCAAAAGACACCCGTAATGTATATGGAGCGGAGGCCAAATATAAAGTCGCCCAGATTTACTTTGACGGCGGACAAACGGATAAGGCGGAGCAGGAGGTGCTGAATTACATCGAGGTAAGTACACCGCATACCTATTGGCTGGCACGCAGCTTTGTGTTATTGGCTGATGTGTATATGAAGTTGGGACGTAACTTGGATGCTAACAATATTTGCTTTCATTGAAGCAGAACTATCAGGCTGATGATGATATTGCCGGAATGATTGAAAGCAGACTTGAGAAATTGAAAACTGAGAATTAAAATTAAAAATAAGTGCTGAATATGATAAGTAAGAAATTGTCAATTGTCCATTGTCAATTGTCCATTATATTGGCTTTTTTGCCTCTGTCTGTTGCATATGCGCAGCAAGATAGTACGTTGAACCGCACTGTGGTGGTAGAGAATGAGTATAATCCCAATATCATGGATGCCTCAAAGATTAATGTCCTGCCTAAGGTGGAGGAGCCAGCTGTAATGAAGAAAGGCATAGAATATGCTACAGCCTTGCGCCCTGTTTTGGCCTGGACGTATGAAAGTATGTCTCCTATAACCCGTGAATGGGCTATGAACCGCGCGAAACGTGGGTATGTCCGTGCCGGATATGGAAATTATGGGAATGTGGATTTTAAGGCTGGGTATCTGTGGGATATCACCGGAAAGGACCGCCTGAAAGTCGGAGCATCTCTGGATGGCATGAACGGAAAGCTGAAGCATTGGAATGCTGAGGATTGGAAATCACGTTTTTATTCTACTGAGTTCCGTTTGGACTATTCTCATGATTTCAGCAAGGTAACTTTGAATTTAGGTGGCGGCCTGCAATCACAAGTGTTTAACTATATGCCTGATTCCGAAGTACATACGGCTTCTGCCAGAGCTGCTGATAAACAGCATCATACTTTAGGCGATTTTCACATCGGTGTTTCTTCCAGAGATGAATCGCTTCCTTTGCAATTCACTTTGCAGACCGGATTGAAGTATTTTGGTATCAAATATCCGCTGGATTATTCAGATAATGCATCTACAGGTAAGGAGAAGATTGTACACACCGAAGGAGATGTATGGGGCAAGCTGGATAATGAGCAACGGGTAGGCATCCGTTTCGAGATGGATAATCTGTTTTATTCTTCGGACAGTTTAATGGGCAACTATACTTCACTGGGTTTGAATCCTTATTATATGTTGGAAAGTGATGACTGGCGGGTCCGTGTCGGTGCTCATGTGGATTGGCAGTCGGGGAGGACAGTGGCATTGATGTGTCTCCTGACGTGAAAGCCGAATACTTGTTCTCGGATAGTTATGTGCTTTATTTACATGCGTTGGGAGGGCGTGAACTGAATGATTATCGCCGGTTGAATGCTTTTTCACCTTATTGGTCTTTAAACGCCCGGATGCCTTCTACCTATGTGCCACTGAATGCTACATTGGGTTTTAAAGCATCTCCGGTAAATGGTTTGTGGTTTAATATCTTTGGTGGATATCGGATCAGTAAAGATGAGTTATTTTGCAATCTGGTGGATGCGGACGGGTATTATTTTACTCATTTCTTGCAGGATAAAGCAAAAACCGCATATGGAGGTGCTGAACTGAAATATGGTTATAAGGACTGGTTTGACGCTTCATTGAAAGGTACATTTTATAGCTGGAAGACAGACAATGAAAATGAAGAGCTGTATTTAATGACCAAGCCTAAGTTTGAATTGAATTTTTATGCTGAGGCTAAGGTTTTTGAAGGATTGAAGGTTTATTTGGGCTATGAATATGTACAGAGGAAAGAGTATGTAATAGAAGAAGGGAATAGCAGCAGGGATTTTGGTTTGGGCAATATCAGCAATTTGAGTGTGGGAGCCAGTTATACCTTCCTGAAAGACTTGTCTGTTTTTGGGCGTGTGAATAATCTGTTGAATAAACAATATTATTATGAGTACGGCTATCCTGCTGAAAAACTGAATGTTCTAGCCGGGCTTTCTCTGGTTTTTTAGTTAAATAGACATTCGGAAAGGACTTTTTTAAGAAAAAAAGCAGAAACATACCTTATTATATAGGTGTGCTTCTGCTTTTTTTCTACTTTTGCCCCAAAATAAAATGGAATACATAGTATTATGCAAAAAAATCTAGTAATAGTTGAGTCACCCGCTAAGGCTAAAACCATTGAGAAATTCTTGGGTAATGATTATAAAGTCCTTTCCAGTTACGGGCATATCCGGGATTTGAAAAAGAAGGAGTTTAGTATCGATGTAGAGAATGGGTTTGAGCCGACTTACGAGATACCGGCAGACAAAAAGAAATTGGTAGCCGAATTGAAAGCGGAGGCAAAGAAAGCTGATATGGTATGGCTTGCATCCGATGAGGATCGTGAAGGAGAAGCTATTTCATGGCACTTGTTTGAAGTCTTGGGGTTGGACCCTGAGAAGACCAAGCGCATTGTATTCCACGAGATAACCAAAACAGCGATACTAAAGGCCATCGAAAATCCGCGTGACATTGATGTAAATCTGGTAAATGCCCAGCAAGCACGCCGTATTCTGGATAGAATTGTAGGTTTTGAACTTTCACCGGTATTGTGGAAGAAGGTAAAGCCTGCTCTTTCTGCCGGACGTGTGCAATCTGTTGCCGTTCGTTTGATTGTGGAACGTGAACGTGAGGTACATGCTTTTGTCAGTGAACCGTCTTATCGCGTTACAGCAGTGTTTGAAGTTCCTGATGTTGATGGAAATGAAGTTGAAGTGAAAGCAGAATTGTCCAACCGTTTCAAGACCAAGGAGGAAGCACAGGCTTTCCTTGAAACTTGTAAGGATGCGCAGTTCTCTATTGAAGATATAATAACCCGCCCTGTGAAGAAATCGCCGGCGGCACCGTTTACTACTTCTACGTTGCAGCAGGAAGCTGCCCGTAAGTTGGGATTTACAGTAGCGCAGACCATGATGGTGGCACAGCGTCTGTATGAAAACGGACAAATTACTTATATGCGTACGGATTCGGTGAACCTTTCGGATTTGGCTTTGAATACTAGCAAGCAGACTATTTTGTCCCTGATGGGAGAAAGATATGTCAAAGTCCGTAAGTTTGCCACCAAGACTAAAGGAGCACAGGAAGCGCATGAGGCTATCCGTCCTACCTATATGGAGAATGAGACGGTGAGCGGAACCGGTCAGGAACAGAAATTGTATGAACTGATCTGGAAACGTACCATCGCTTCACAGATGGCAGATGCGGAACTGGAGAAAACAACGGCTACTATTGTAATTAGCAACAGCAGCGAGAAATTTATCGCTACCGGCGAGGTGATTACTTTTGACGGTTTCCTGCGTGTATATAAGGAATCATATGATGATGACAATGAGCAGGAGGATGAGGGTCGTCTGTTGCCGCCTCTAAGCAAAGGGGAAAAACTGATAAGAAAAGAAATTTTGGCAACTCAACGCTTTACCCAATGTCCGCCCCGTTATACGGAAGCCAGCCTGGTACGCAAACTGGAAGAGTTGGGCATCGGTCGTCCATCTACATACGCACCTACCATTTCTACTGTGCAACAACGCGGTTATGTAGAAAAAGGAAACAGTGAAGGTGTGAAACGTCCGTATGATACCTTGAAACTGAAAGGCGGCAAGATTACGGAAATTACCAAGACAGAGATTACGGGAAATGAAAAGGCCAAGTTGTTACCTACTGATACCGGTATCGTGGTAAACGATTTCCTGATGGAATACTTCCCTGAAATCATGGACTTTAACTTTACAGCGAATGTGGAGAAAGAGTTCGATGAAGTGGCTGAAGGAGAAAAGGAATGGACTGGTATGATGGACAGTTTCTATAAAGGTTTCCATCCGTTGGTAGATAAGACCATTCACTCTAAGACTGAGCATAAGGTGGGTGAAAGAGTATTGGGGACAGATCCTGTAAGCGGTAAGCCGGTATCGGTTAAGATAGGTCGTTTCGGTCCGGTTATTCAGATTGGTACTGCCGATGATGAAGAGAAACCGCGTTTTGCGCAGTTGGCAAAGGGATTGTCTATGGAAACCATTACGTTGGAAGAAGCGTTGGATGCGTTCAAGCTTCCCCGTACGTTGGGGGATTATGACGGTCACACGGTGACGGTAGGAGTAGGGCGTTTCGGACCATACGTGCGCTATGACAAACTGTTTGTTTCTATTCCTAAAGGAACGGACCCGATGGAGATTTCTTTGGATGAAGCGGTCGAACTGATCAAGAATAAGATAGAAGCGCAGGAGAAGAAGTTTATTAAAGTATTCGATGCTGACCCTGATATGCAGGTCTTGAACGGACGTTACGGCCCATACATCAGCTATCAGAAAAAGAATTATAAGATCCCTGAGAATGTAGAACCGGCGGATTTAAGTCTGGAGGCTTGTTTTAAGGTGATTGAATTGCAGAAAAGCAAGGCGGAAACCCGTAAAACGAAAGCGGCTTCAAGAAACAGGGGAACCGTAAATATGGAAGAGGAGTCCGAAAAAACCGAAGAATCCGCTAAAAGTAAGGCGGCTCCCAAGGTAAAGGGCACTGCAAAAGCAAAAAAATGACACGTATATTTCTAATAGGATATATGGGTGCGGGCAAAACGACTCTAGGTAAAGCGTTTGCCCGTGAAATGAGTCTGAATTTCATTGATTTGGACTGGTATATCGAGGAACGTTTCCATAAAACCGTTCAACAGTTGTTCTTGGAGCGTGGAGAAGACGGATTCCGGGAACTGGAACGGAAAATGTTGCATGAGGTGGCCGAATTTGAAGATGTGGTTGTTTCGGCCGGTGGAGGAACACCTTGTTTTTTTGATAACATGGAGTATATGAATGACTGTGGTGATACGGTATTTCTGGATGTGGAACCTGCTGTGTTGTTTCGCCGTCTGAGAGTGGCCAAGCAGCAACGTCCATTGTTAGCAAATAAAAGTGATGAGGAACTGATGGATTTTATCTGTGAGGCGTTACAGAAAAGACATCCGTTTTATTCCAAGGCAAAACATCTGTTTAAAGCTGATGAGCTGGAGGATAAAAACAAATTCAAGCCTCTGTTGACAGCTTGAGAAAGCAATTGAATAAATAATTATATATAGTAAATACACACTCTTTGTACAGAAGAAGAAATGAGAAAATGGCGTATTGAAGATTCGGAAGAACTCTACAACATAACCGGGTGGGGAACTTCGTACTTTGGTATCAATGACAAAGGTCATGTAGTGGTAACTCCTCGTAAGGACGGCGTTGAGGTCGACTTGAAAGAGTTGGTCGATGAGTTGCAATTGCGGGATGTGGCAGCTCCTATGCTGGTCCGTTTTCCGGATATTCTGGATAATCGTATTGAAAAAATCGCGAACTGCTTTAAGCAGGCATCTGATGAGTATGGGTATAAGGCCCAGAATTTTATCATTTATCCTATCAAGGTAAACCAGATGCGTCCTGTAGTAGAAGAAATCATTAGTCATGGTAAGAAATTCAATTTGGGACTGGAAGCCGGTTCCAAACCCGAACTTCATGCGGTGATAGCTGTGAATACAGATTCGGATTCATTGATTATCTGTAACGGATATAAGGACGAAAGTTATATTGAGTTGGCTCTGCTGGCACAGAAGATGGGGAAACGCATTTTTCTGGTGGTGGAGAAAATGAATGAATTACGCCTGATAGCCAAAATGGCAAAGCAGCTGAATGTGCGGCCTAACATAGGTATCCGCATCAAGCTGGCTTCTTCGGGAAGTGGTAAATGGGAAGATAGCGGAGGAGACGCCAGTAAGTTTGGCTTGACATCCAGTGAATTGCTGGAAGCGCTTGACTTCTTGGAAAAGAAAGACATGAAGGACTGTTTGAAACTGATTCATTTTCATATCGGCAGTCAGGTTACTAAAATACGTCGTATCAAGACCGCTCTGCGTGAGGCATCGCAATTCTATGTGCAGTTGCATGTGATGGGATTTAATGTGGAATTTGTGGATATCGGTGGTGGTTTGGGGGTGGATTATGACGGAACTCGTTCTGCCAATAGTGAAAGTAGTGTGAATTACTCTATTCAGGAGTATGTGAATGACTCTATCTCTACGCTGGTAGATGCCAGTGACAAGAATGGAATTCCTCATCCGAATATTATTACTGAAAGCGGACGTTCACTGACTGCCCATCACTCCGTGCTGATTTTCGAGGTGCTGGAAACGGCGACTTTGCCCGAAATGGATGAGGATTTCGAAGTAGGTGAAAATGACCATGAATTGGTACATGAACTTTATGAGATATGGGATAATCTGAATCAGAGCCGTATGGTGGAGGCGTGGCACGATGCACAGCAGATACGTGAGGAAGCACTTGATTTATTCAGCCACGGTATTGTGGATTTGAAGACCCGTGCCCAGATAGAGCGTCTGTACTGGTCGGTGACCCGTGAGATCAATCAGATTGCTTCGGGGTTGAAACATGCGCCCGATGAATTCCGCAAACTGGACAAACTGCTGGCTGATAAATATTTCTGTAATTTCTCGTTGTTCCAGTCGTTGCCGGACTCGTGGGCGATAGATCAGATATTCCCTATCATGCCTATCCAGCGTCTGGACGAGAAGCCCGACAGAAATGCTACCTTGCAGGATATTACTTGTGATTCGGATGGAAAGATTGCCAATTTTATCTCTACCCCGTTATGTATCGCATGACCTGCCGGTACATTCGTTGAAAGGAAAAGACGCTTATTATATAGGTGTGTTTCTGGTTGGTGCTTATCAGGAGATTTTGGGTGATATGCACAATTTGTTTGGAGATACCAATGCGGTGCATGTCACGGTGGATGACAAAGGATATTCCATTGATCAGGTAATTGATGGTGAAACGGTGGCCGAGGTTTTGGATTATGTACAGTATAATCCGAAGAAACTGGTGCGTACACTGGAAACGTGGGTAGACCAAATCAGTAAAAGAAGGACGAATTTCTGTAGAGGAAGGAAAAGAATTCCTCTCTAATTATCGTTCCGGGTTGTACGGATATACTTATTTGGAATAATAACATGAAAGAGAAACTGACTATCATAAAAGTAGGTGGAAAAATTGTAGAGGAAGAGTCTACACTTAATCAGTTATTGGCTGATTTTTCTGCTATAGGAGGTTATAAGTTGTTGGTACACGGTGGCGGGCGCTCTGCTACCAGACTGGCGGCACAACTAGGGATTGAAAGCAAGATGGTGAATGGTCGCCGCATTACGGATGCAGAAACGCTGAAAGTGGTAACCATGGTATATGGCGGACTGGTGAATAAGAGTATCGTAGCCGGTCTTCAGGCAAAAGGTGTGAATGCCATTGGACTGACCGGAGCTGATATGAATGTGATCTGTTCAGTAAAGCGTCCGGTAAAAGACGTGGACTATGGCTTTGTTGGTGATGTAGAGAAAGTAAATGCCAATTTTTTGGCGGCATTGATCCGTCAGGGCATTGTGCCTGTTATGGCTCCATTGACCCATGACGGCAAAGGAAGCATGCTGAATACCAATGCTGATACCATTGCCGGAGAAACCGCTAAAGCATTGGCCTCCTTGTTTGATGTGACATTGGTTTATTGTTTTTGAGAAAAAGGGTGTATTGCGTGACGAGAATGATGATGACAGTGTAATTCCTGTCATTACTCCTGAGGAGTTTAAAGAATTTGTAGCGCAAGGTATCATTCAAGGAGGGATGATTCCTAAGCTGGAAAATTCTTTTTCTGCTATTGATGCAGGCGTCAGTCAGGTGGTAATAACCTTAGCATCAGCCATTAGTGAAGGAAGTGGAACCGTAATTAAAAAAATAATTCAAAAAAACAGGCGGGTGAGTGTAACTTTAGTGTAACTCACCCGTCATTATTACAGAGCAATGCGAGAGATCAGTTTCCGAAACGATATTCTGCCCCTGAAAGACAAACTCTACAGGTTGGCGCTTCGTATTACGCTGAATAGTGCTGAAGCGGAGGATGTGGTGCAGGATACGATGATCAGAGTATGGAACAAGCGGGATGAATGGCCGCAGTTTGAATCCATTGAGGCATATTGCCTGACCATTGCTCGTAACTTGGCAATTGACCGCAGTCAGAAGATGGAAGCGCAAAATTTGGAACTGACCTCTGAAGTGCGGGAGATGCCTGATACATTGACGCCTTATGATCGGTTGGCGCAGAACGAACAAATACAGTTGGTTCACCGTCTGGTCAATGAGCTTCCCGAAAGGCAGCGTACAATTATGCAGTTGAGGGATGTTGAAGGAAAGAGTTATAAAGAGATTGCAGATATTTTGCAGATTACGGAAGAACAGGTGAAAGTAACCCTTTTCCGTGCCCGGCAGAAAATAAAACAAAGATACACTGAAATAGAGGATTATGGATTATAAATATATTGAACAGCTTTTGGAACGTTATTGGAATTGCGAAACTTCATTGGAGGAAGAGCAAATATTACGTTCATTCTTTCGTCAGAAGGAAGTGCCTGCTCATTTACTCCGGTACAAGCAGTTGTTTGCTTATCAGGATGTGGAGAAGGAGAAAGGTTTGGGAGATGATTTTGATACCAGAATTCTGACCCGGATAGAAAGACCGGTGGTAAAAGCACAACGTCTGACTATGCGTACGCGCTTTATGCCTCTGTTTAAAGCGGCTGCAATGATTGCCGTGTTGTTTCTTATGGGTACAGTGATGCAACACACTATGGAAGGTGGTGATAGTGATACGGTATCGGTACACGATGAGTATCAGAATTCTACTACCGACCCCCAAGTGGCATACGAACCTGTATTGCCTACAGATACGGTGGCAAAGATTACCGTTGATGATACCGGTACAGGGAAAACAAACTAGAACATTTTCATTTGCTTTTATATAAATATGATAGTTAGTGCTTATTAAAACAACTTTTTAATTCGAGGCTGTGAAGTTTCAATTCTCTCAAATTTTAAATTAACTAACTAAATAATTTTAAAAAGGATTACCGCGTGAGCAGTAATCCTTTTTTGCTTGGTAGATAATTTAATGTAAAGAGAGAGTTATGAAATGAGTTATTTGCTCTTAACGCTTCCAATTCCGGATTTTTTAGTCCGGTAACCTGAGGGTCACCGTAGTAGTTTACACTTCCTACTCCCTGGGCACTGATATTTATCGTCCCGGATGCATAACAAGAAACACTTCCCACACCGTTTTGTTCAACTACAACATCAGAAACAATCATGTCTTTTGCTTTCAGGCTACCTACTCCTTCCAAATAATATGTCGCATGACCGGCCTGCCCCTTTAAATTGATACTGCCTACTCCTTCTTGGGATACTTTGATGGAACGTGCCATTAATGCATTTGCTTCAATACTCCCCACACCTTCAGCACTGATAGAAAGATCTGTTACTTTCACGCTGTCTTTCAGATAAATACTTCCTACACCTCTTTGCTTGATACTACATAAGACCGGACTGGTAATTGAGATATTGATTTTTGAACTCTTGAAGTTTTTGAATTTGTCTTTATCCATACTGATACTCAGCGTACTGTCTTTGACCATGACAATGAGTTGGGGGATGTAATTATCCGGACCGTCGGCTTCTACTTTGGTCACATTCCCTTGAGTAAAGACAATGTTGGCAGGTGCTTTGTTCTCTATCTTATTGAAAGGAGTTACGCTATATTTTTTGGTCATTTTACTCTTGCTGGGTTTCGGACTTGATGATATGTGGAAACAGCCTGTCATCATTGTGATTGCCAGAAAAAGACTGAAAAAATAAATAGTTTTTGTTCTCATGGTAATATATATATTTAATTGGTTTCTGTTAATTAGACGGTGAAGATTCCTGGAAAGTTGCAAATCTCTGCCTTTTTTTATTGGAAAGCTGTATCTTTGTATCCGTATGGCAACTAAAAGAGTACTTCCGGATAAAGATTTTGACCGTATTATAGTGCGTACACACAAGCTGGCGCGTAATGTTACTATGCGGGTAAAGCCCGACGGACTGCATGTTACTGTTCCTCCTTATAGTTTAAGCAGCAAAGTGCTGGAGGTGGTGGAGCAATACAAGCAATGTCTGTTGGAGGACTGGAGGAAAGTGAGTAAGAAACCGATTGATTTAAATTTTCGTATTCATACTCCCTGTTTCCGTTTATGGCTGGAGCAAGGTAACTTTACTTGCTTTTCCGTACGTTTTACCGAGGAGGGAGCCAAGATTATCTGTCCGCGGAATGTGGATTTTTCTTTACCTGAAGTACAAAGGCTGGTACGTAATGCCATCATCCGTGCCATGAAGAAAAATGCGCAAGAATATCTGCCACCTCTTTTATCCGCTTTGTCCGAACAGTATCATTTGCCATTTAAACGTGTGAAGATTACCGGCAGCAAGGGAAGATGGGGAAGTTGTTCGGGAACAGGCAGTATCAATCTTTCCTGTTATTTGATGTTGTTGCCTCCCCATTTGATGGATTATGTACTGTTACACGAATTGTCTCATACCAAGGAAATGAATCACGGCCCTCGTTTTTGGGAGTTGCTGGATAGTATGACAGGAGGGAGAGGCTCGTGCCTTGCGTGCGGAGTTACGTAGATTTAATACTGATTTTTAGAACTATTAAATAGAATTACAATGAAAACAGATTTTTAAGCATGCTTATTGGGGCTGTCTTGTTCGTTCTTTCAGTAGCGGCCGAAAATTATCCTTATCGGAGTGATGTGCTTTGGGTAACTGTACCCGATCATGCCGACTGGTTGTACAAGACAGGCGAGAAAGCGAAGATTGAGGTTCAGTTCTATAAATATGGTGTTCCGCAAGATGGTGTGGAGGTTTTATATGAGCTGGGAGGCGACATGATGCCTTCGGATACCAAGGGAACTGTAAAACTAAAGAATGGAAAAGCGGTTATTTCTATGGGGACAATGAAAGAGCCAGGTTTCCGTGATTGTCGTCTGACGGCTAAAGTAGGAGGTAAAACTTATTCCCACCATATCAAAGTCGGTTTCTCTCCTGAGAAGCTTCAACCTTATACCCAGTTGCCTTCTGATTTTAATGAATTCTGGAATAAGACTAAGGCGGAAGCGGCTCAGTTCCCTCTGACTTATACCAAAGAGTATGTAAAGAAATATTCTACGGACAAAATGGACTGTTACTTGATCAGGCTTCAGCTGAATAAGCAGAACCAGTGTATTTATGGTTATTTGTTCTATCCTAAAGCGGAAGGAAAGTATCCGGTAGTACTGTGTCCTCCAGGGGCTGGCATCAAGACGATCAAAGGGCCTATGCGGCATAAATATTATGCGGAAGAAGGCTGTATCCGCTTTGAGATAGAAATCCACGGATTGAATCCGGAGTTGGATGAGGATACTTTCGGCGAGATAAGCCGCGCTTTCAGCAGCCGGGAAAACGGCTACTTGGTAAACGGCCTGGATAGTCGCGAGAATTATTATATGAAACGGGTTTATCTGGCTTGTGTCCGCAGTATTGATTTGCTGACTTCATTACCTGAATGGGATGGTAAAAATGTTATTGTGCAGGGGGGAGCCAAGGGGGAGCTTTGGCTTTGATTACGGCAGGACTTGACAAGCGTGTTACGGCATGTGTGGCAAACCATCCCGCTTTAAGTGATATGGCAGGTTACAAAGCCGGCCGTGCCGGGGGATATCCTCATCTTTTTAAGAATACGGTAGATATGGATACACCTGCCAAGATGAAGACCCTTGTATATTATGATGTGGTGAATTTTGCCAAACAGATTACTGTTCCTGTTTATATGACATGGGGATTCAATGACAATACTTGTCCTCCTACTACCAGTTACATTGTCTATAATGTACTGAACTGTCCAAAAGAGGCGTTGATTACTCCAGTCAACGAGCACTGGACTTCTGAAGACACAGAATACGGGCATTTGCTTTGGATAAAGAAACACTTGAAATAAATCGATGGAAATAGATGTTTTTAAGATTATAATTGCTATATTTGTTTAGCATAGTGTAGCAACTATCTGTATTTTGATGTTGAACCCTTAAATCGCAAACAGATATGACCGACCTCACCATTTTAATCGCTGTTATTGCATTGGCATTGTGGCCGCTTGCATTTTTAGTTCTTCGCATCCGTCACGAGCGTAAAAAGCGTAGAGACCGTTTGGACCGTATGACAAAGGAAGATCTGGAGGATATCGGTACGGAAGAGCTGGTTATAGCTGTGCTCAAAAAGATAGGCTGTCAGCCGGAAACCAATGAGGAAGGACATATTGTCTTTAAATATCAAGGTGATGATTTTTATATTGCGGTGGAGGATGAGGCCCGGTTCATCATGATATGGAATCCGTGGTGGGCGTCTATCAGTGTGGATAATCCGGCTTTACCTTACTTAAAAGAGATTGTCAATCTGGTCAATGTGGATTCGTTGGTGACCACTGTCTTTACGGCGGATGAGGATGAGAAAAACGTGGGGCTTCATTCCAAGTGCCATACGGTCTTTACTCCCAAAGAAGGCCAGTTGGACGAATATCTGAAAGCTATGCTCGATCATTTCTTTGTTACTCACGATGCTATCAAGCAAAATTTGCAGCAACTGGGTAGTGCCGCTTCGGAAAGTGTTAATAAGGAACGGACAAAGGTGAAAGGATTTGCTGCTTATAAAGAGAACAGTACGCCACTGTCTTCTGTCGAAGAAGAGAAAAAATAGGAATGTTTTCATTCGTTCCGGCTTTTATGAAAGTTGCTTTGATGTATGGTTCAAAAGCAACTTTATTTGTGTTTATACTTATGCTAAATCCTTTTCTCTTAAGTATTTTTTTCTATCTTTAAGTTCTTTTTCTTGAAATCCTGAAGTTCAACAAGAAGGAAGATAAGGTGGAGGGCATGTTTGACAAATGCCTGTTCGTTCTGCGTAATCTATCTTCCCTTCTTGAGCGTCTGTGTGCGTTGCAGAGCCGTGTATTCGACCGTTTTTTCGAGGCTGCCGAGATTGCGAAATTCACCTCTAGGGAGTTTGGTGAACATTGGGAAAATTTGAAGAGCTTCCGTGATTGGTATAGCGTAATGTCTACTCAATTGAAGAAAGGACGTGAGGAGGACCCTAAAGAGGGACTCGAAAAAGGTCTTTAGGAAGGATTTGAAACAGGTCGTAAGGAAGAATGCTAAAAATGAAACAGGGCGGTATTGCATTTGATGTAAATTGCCTAGGTTACCGGTTTATCGGCTCAGGAAATAATGTTTCTTTAAGTTCTTTTCTGGAGAAATTGACTTCGTAAAGTGATTAAGTTGGCTTGATGCCTGAAACTTGTTGACCGATTTCCGTTCAAAGAGTTTGTTCAAATTATTTCGGTGAATCTTTTTTAAGGAGAGAATCTCTTTTTTGTGATAGTAATCAATTGATTAACAATTGATTATTTCCTTCTTTTATATATGCTTATTTGTATATCTCTTACCAAGAGATATACATTTTCTGTGCAAAAATAAGCAAAGTTTTGAGAACTAATACATTTTTGGCAAAAAAATAGGAATTTATATAAAAAATAAGCTTCCAAGTCCATTTTTATACTCCTTTATCCTATTTGAAATAGGATATAATATGTTGATATATTGTTTGTTAGTTACTTTCTATAGATCTCTTGGTAAGAGATCTATAGAAAATGTCGTTTTTAAGTTCCTTTATTATATGATAAAGTATGTCTTTGAAGCGATGAGAATGAATGAAATTAACATAGAGCAGATGGAATATCTATTTCTAAGACGTAAACGAAGTAGCGCCGTTTCCGAGCGGCAGAAGAACTTGCTTTTCAAGGCCGCCCAGCGGCATTGGGAGGAGGAGTTTGTCGGCAAGGAAGCGAATATTCGTAAAGTGGACTGCCGTATATATAAAGCTATATTGTACCAGCTTGAGATACGTCAGATATTCCTTGACACTTCGCTTTCGCTGAAAAAACTGAGCGATTTGCTTGAAACAAACCAGACCTACCTGAGTAATGTAGTAAACAAATACTTTGGCTGTAACTTGAAGGAGCTTGTGAACGGCTATCGTGTGGAATATGCCAAGGAGCTTCTTAGTTTCGGTCGTTGTGCATTGAATGACTTGCCTCGTAGTTGCGGTTTCGCTTCTAAAAGTGCTTTCTATTCAGCTTTCAGTAAGGTTGTGGGTGTGTCACCTTTGTCTTATCAGTCACGGGAAAGGAGGAAACGGGAGTTACAGGTAATAAACGAACTAAGATATTAATAATGAGATTAATATGTATAATCAATTTTAGTTTTTTAAATTTATAAATTTAAAGTTTTCTATTATGAACAAAAATTTTTAAGTGCAATCCTGTTCGGTGCCTTAATGGTGACCTCGACAGGAACATTTGTATCTTGTAAGGACTATGATGATGACATCGACAGCTTAAACGAGAAAGTGGATAAGCTGACTAAAGATTTGTCTGAATTACAGGCCGCAGCTGGAAAATATGTCACAGCTGTCAAGTATGATGCGGCAACAGGTAAGTTGACTGTTACCGGCGGTAACGGTGAAACTTTCCAACTTCCGATGCCTGCTGAACTTCCCACTTACTCTTTGAAAGTTGTAGATGGTAAGATACAGTTGTTAGATGGTGACAAGGTCGTTTCTGAAGCAACCCTGCCTACAACTGATGTTCCTGCGACATTTGATCCTACTTTGTTGAAGTGGAATAATGGCTATCTGTATTATGGAGATGTAAAAATCTCAGGTGTAGAGAAACCTCAAAGCGTTGGTTCTATTACAGAAGTGAAAGATGAAGAAACTGGTGAGGTGATTGGTTATGTCATTGAACTAGATGGCAAATCTGCTACATTCTCTGTCGTAACTGATTTGAAAGCTTTGGTATTTGAACCGGAACTGTACTATCAGGGTATTGAAGCAATTGCTGTAAAATCATTTGTTTACAAGGCTTTGACTGCTACAGATGTAAATGCAGATGCTGATAATAAAGATGATGCTCCTGTAAAAGAAACTGTAACAACTGAGGTCACTCCTGAATTATCTGCTACATACCACATGAACCCATCTACAGCTGATGTTCGTAATTTGGTTAAAGAAGATTTGAAATTCTTGGCTTACGATAAAGAATATGCTCGTGCTGCCGATGGAGTGGTAGTTCCAGAGATTTCTAAGGTTGAACCTAAAAATGGTGAGTTGACTGTTTGGGCTAAGTTGACTGAAGGAACTATTAAAGATATTGCGAATGACAACAAAGTAACAGTTTTGGCTTTACAGGCCAATTATTTGAATGGTGATAACAAACGCTCGGTTATCACTTCTGATTATGCTGCAGTTAAGGCTGTTAAGATTACAGATTTAGTTTTGAATAATGCAAAAGTTGCCGGTGAAAATCATTTGGCTGTTAAAGCTGCCGATGCTATCCAAAATGCTCCTGAAGTAAAAGTAGCTTGGGATGAAACAGTTGATTTGGCAGAATATGTTCAGACTCATTATGGTGCAGGTGATGCTCATACTAAGTGGGATGAAAATGCAGCGTCTGGTACAGTAGAAAAAGCCGGCTTCAGCTATTCTTATGAATTGGTAGGTTATATTGATGGTAGTAACAAAACTTCTCAAAGTGCACATGCCGCATTGAAAGGCTCTGTTTTGAGACCTCAGTTGCCGAAAGATGGTAAAGCTGCTGAATGGGGAGCTACAGAACAAAATCAAGCTACTGTAGGGCGTATGCCGTTGGTTCGTGTATTCTTGAATGATAATAACTCTAAGAAGAAAGTAGCTGTAGGTTACTTGAAGGTGGAAATTACAGGTGCTCCTGCTGAAGACCGTATTACTGCGAC
>ENA-OQOA01000395-OQOA01000395.1-human-gut-metagenome-genome-assembly--contig:-NODE-395-length-20195-cov-5.931583_pt1 | contig 20195 bp, 14 predicted proteins | sample MGYA00242633_ERZ504888 | MGnify/ENA primary metagenome ERZ504888 (study PRJEB26092, sample SAMD00036372) | human gut metagenome | host: Homo sapiens | study: EMG produced TPA metagenomics assembly of...
GTTGCCGGTCAGATGAGTTCGAGGTTCACGTCGAGGGTGAGCGGCCTGCCGGCGGGCAGCTGGTAGGCCGTGTGGACGGGGGCTCCCCAGGAGTCGTCTCCGCCGACGCCCATCTGGGCCGCGAGCAGGCGCAGGTAGTTGTGGCGCGGTTCGGGCAGATCCTCGTGGCGGCGCGCGGCCTCGATCGTGTAGGTGTTCCAGGGCAGCAGGCTGGCCGTGAAGTGACGGTCGCCGCGTTGGGTGACGCGCAATCCGTGGCCTTGGATGTCGGTGGCTTCGAGCCAGCGGACGTCCTCGTGGCTGCCGGTTTCCTGCACCATGAGATACGGCGCCATGCTCGCCTTCGCGGTGGCGTCCCAGATGCCGAGCTTGCCGCCCTGCTTACGGTCGCGGTAGGTCTCCTCGGGGCCGGGGCCGTAGTAGCGCAGACGATCGTATTCGCCGGGCAGCTCCCATTCGATGCCGAACGCTGGCAGACTGGCCATGTCAGTGGCGTTCCCGGGGTATTCGACGGTCAGTTGCATACGCATATCGGAGTTGACATGGTAAGTGACAAACACGGGCGTGTGGTTCGGATCGGCAAGCTCGTACTGGTATTCCGCTACGAGACCGTCATCGCTTTCATGGATTTTCGTTTCGGTTACGATGGCGTATCGGCCGGCTGCGAACCATGCGGCACGGTCGAAACCGGAATGGTTGCCGCGATCGTTGTCGGTCAATGGGCGGAACGTGACGAGTTCGGGGCGACGGATGACCATTTCCCGGTCGTCGCGCTTCCAGGAGACGATGCCTCCCTGAGTGCGTGACAGGAGGATTTTCCTCGTCGTCGCGGCGGATGCCGGCGTTCCATCGGCTGAGCGTGCGAGTTGCGCGGCCGTCGTCGTCATGGCTGGTCTCGGTGATGTCCCGTTCGGGGTTGAGCGTGCCGGTGAGTTGGCCGAACGCGAGCTCGTAGCCGGCCGGCGCCCATGCGGTGGCTTCGGCGAGCAGGAGATCGACCTCGTAGGTGACTTCGCGCGTATCCCCGTCCGCGTCGATGTCCGGGAAGGCGATGTCATGGTGTTGGGTATCTCCTGCGGCCACGTCGAAACGGTAGTCGGCATGCCAGATCTCATGCCCGTCTTCGAGGAGCCGTGCGGCGAACACGTAGCCGTCGGTGCCGGCGAACAGGTTGCGGTTCTCGATGGTCACGCCGTGCCCGTCGGGGGCGAGCTTGACCGGCGAATACAGCTGCTTGACCTCCTGCGCCTTGGGGCTGGGCGTGCGGTCGGCGAACACGATGCCGTTGCCCACGAATTCGTAGTCGGTCGGACGGTCGCCCCATTCTCCGCCGACGCTGAGGCGTTCGCTCCCGTCGGGCAGACGCTGGACGAGCCCCTGGTCGATGTAATCCCAAATGAACCCGCCGGAGTAGCGCTCGTACCGTTCGAGGTCGACGAACTCGCTCAGACCGCCGCACGAGTTGCCCATGGCATGCATGTACTCACAGCTGACGAACGGCTTGCTCGCCTCGCCCCGTTCGTCGCCGTGTTCGAGCCAGTCTTGGATCTCGGCCGGCTTGGCGTACATACGGCTTTCGAAGTCGCTGATCCCGTCGTAGGCATGGTTCCAGTTGACACCTTCGTAATGGACGGGACGACCCGGATCAAGCTGGTGCGCGTGCGCGCTCATGGCCTTGAGGACTTCGCCCGCGTAGGATTCGTTGCCCAGCGACCAGACGAGCACGCTGGGATGGTTGCGGTCGCGCAGGATCATGCTGTCCAGCCGGTCGATGCACGCGCCCCGCCAGGCCTCGTCGTCACCAGGGACGGAGGTTCCCACGGGGATGTCACCGGGGCTGTTCCAGCTGCCATGGGTCTCCAGATTGGTCTCGTCGATCAGGTAGATGCCGTATTCGTCGCACAGTTCGTACCAGCGTGACTGGTTCGGATAGTGCGAGGTGCGCACCGCGTTGATGTTGTGGCGCTTCATGAAGCGGATGTCCCACAGCATGTCCTCTTCGGTGATGGCCCGGCCGCGCCGGCAGTCGAACTCGTGGCGGTTGACGCCGCGGAACACGAGGCGCTTGCCGTTGAGCTTGAGGATGCCGTCCTCGATGGCCACATGCCGGAAGCCGATGCGAGTGCGAGCGGTCTCCAGGACCTTGCCGTCCGCGTCGAGCAGGGTGACGGATAGCTCGTACAGGTCGGGGCGTTCGGCGCTCCATGGCGCCGCGTCATCGATCTCGGCCTCGGCGTGCAGCGTTCCGTCCGCTTTCGTGGCGGTGTGCCAGACGATGGTGCCGTTCTTGTCCCATAGTGCGAAGTCGGCCGTCGCGGCGTTCGCGGCGCCGTCGATCAGCACATCCAGCGAGAGCGAACCCCTTGATGTGGCGAGATCCCAGTCGGCGTCGGCATGGAGGTCGGCGACGTGGGCGGCGGGCCTCGCGTTGAGTTCGACGGAGCGGAACAGGCCGTGCAGACGCCAGAAGTCCTGATCCTCCAACCAGCTCGCGCTCGAATACTCGTAGCAGACGACCGCCAGCACGTTGCCGTCCACCTTGATCGCGTCCGTCACGTCGAACTCGCTGGGCGTGAAGGAGTCCTCGGCGTAGCCAACGAACGAGCCGTTGAGCCACACGTAGATGGCTGTGGCCGCGCCCTGGAAGGTAAGCGTCACCGGGCGCCCTTCGCGCACGGCCTGGGCGACTTCGCTATCCGCGTCGAACTCGCGCCGGTAGACCGCCACATGGCCGTGCTCGGGGATGGCCGGGGCCTTCGGGTCCTCATGTCCGTCCCACGGGTACTGCACGTTCACGTACTGCGGGGCAAGCAGCCCCGCAGTCTCCAGATGCGAGGGCACCTGCACGCGTGAGAACGACGAATCGTCGAATCCGGGCGCGGCGAACAGAGGCGACACGTCGCTGATCCAGTCCGGCCCGTCGCTCGTCCCATCGGGGAAACGGCCCGTCGGCGCCGTCTCGACGCGGACCCGCCATTCGCCGTCAAGGCTCTGCCTGAGATCCGTGCCCTCGCCGTCGACTGGGGCGTGAGACCAGCACGCATGATCGGAATGGGCGTCGAGCCGGTGAACCGCGTACACGCGCGGGTCGGCGAGCCATGCCGTCGTCGGCATGGACGGGGAGACGATCGGATCGCCGTTCTTCCGCTGATCGTCGGTTGTGTTCATGATGTCCTCGCTTTCGCATCGGATTGCGTCGCGTCGTTGCCGCCGCAGTGAGGGAACCTCGTTGCATCGGGTTCCTTGTACAACAAGGATAAATAATGTTACTTGATTGCGCAAATTCTTTCCAGCATTTCGCGGCACAAGGCCTGCAGCATGCAAAATACGTGGATTTCTTAAGATTCAAGCACATCAAGCAGGCTTCAAACCTTACTCATCCACACGGAGTGCCGGTTGCAGAACGTTGGCATGATTTGCGACACGCGGTATAGTTTTCTACTTTTTCAAGAAAGTTCTATACTCACGCTTTGCGGGATCGGAGCGGTTCACGCGCACGGATTCTTTACAGGTCGCAAGGAGGCCACCACACCATGAGCGGATCCACCACACAACACACGGAAACGACCGGAAGGCCGCAGCCCACGCGGAACACGGGTCAGAAGATCGCATACGCATTCGGTAACCTGGGCCAGGCCGCGTTCTACAACACGATGAGCACGTTCTTCATCACGTTCGTGACCACCGCGCTGTTCATCGACGTGGACAAGACGCTTGCCAAACGCCTCATCGCGGTGATCACCGGACTCGTGGTGGTCATCCGCATCGCGGAGATCTTCCTCGACCCGCTGCTCGGCAACCTCGTGGACAACACGAACACCCGCTGGGGCCGGTTCCGCCCGTGGCAGTTCATCGGCGGCATCGTGCCCGGCATCCTGCTGATCATGGTGTTCACCGGCCTGTTCGGCCTCGTGGACGTGAACACCGGCGTGTTCATGGTCCTGTTCGTCATCGTGTTCATCCTGCTCGACGTGATCTACTCGCTGCGCGACATCTCCTACTGGGGCATGATCCCCGCGATCTCCTCCGACTCGCACGAGCGCAGCACGTACACCGCGCTCGGCGCGTTCACCGGATCCATCGGCTACAACGGCGTCACCGTCATCGTCGTGCCCGTCGTCAGCTGGTTCACCTGGAAGTTCACCGGCCAGTGGGAGCAGGGCCGCACCGGCTGGGCGGCGTTCGCCATCATCATCGCCGTGCTCGGCCTCCTGACCGCGTGGAGCGTCGCGTTCGGCACCCGAGAGAACCAAGGCGGGCTGCGCGCCAAGGCCGAGGCCAACGGCAACCCCATCGAGGCGTTCAAGGCCATCGCCCAGAACGACCAGCTCCTGTGGGTGGCCCTCAGCTACCTGCTGTACTCCGTGGCCAACGTCGCCACCACCGGCGTGCTTTTTATCAGTTCAAGTACGTGCTCGGAGCTCCGGACAGCTTCTCCATCGCCGGCATCATCCCGGTCATCACCGGACTGGGCACCACGCCCCTCTACCCGGTGCTCAACCGCCGCATCCCGCGCCGCTGGCTGTACACCGCCGGCATGGCGCTCATGATCGCCGGCTACACGCTGTTCATCATCGCGCCCATGAACCTGCCCGTCGTCATCGTCGCGCTCGTCCTCTTCTACCTTCCCGCGCAGACCATCCAGATGACCGCCATCCTGAGCATGACCGACTCCATCGAATACGGCCAGCTCAAGAACGGCAAGCGCAACGAGGCCGTCACCCTGTCCGTGCGTCCGATGCTCGACAAGATCGCCGGAGCGCTGTCCAACGGCATCGTGGGCTTCGTGGTCGTCGCCGCCGGAATGGTCGGCAACGCCACCGCCGCCGACATGACCGCCGCGAACATCCGCACGTTCAAGACCTGCGCCTACTACCTGCCGCTCGCCGGCATCGTCGCCAGCCTCGTCGTCTTCCTCCTGACCGTCAAGATCGACGAGAACATGCACGCCCACATCGTCGAACAGCTCGAAGGACGACTTGCCTCCGAGGAAGCCGACAAGCAGTAGGGTCGAGCTGAGGTGAATCATGTAGGATGAAGCGCTCATGATTTCCGAAGTCAATGATCCCGATATCTGCACCGCATACCGCGTTGGTGGCGGCTGATAAAAGGATTATGGCGGGCTCCTTGTCAAAGGAGCCCGCCGTTCTTATTTCAAGGAAATAGAAGGTGAGAGAAATTGGGCGCTATTGCTGTTTTCGTGGGTGGGTTTCTCCGTTGGGTTGTTGGGGGAGTAGGAGAAGAGCGCTTTTTGGGTAGGATATTTTCGACCAAGATAAGCAAACAGCCGCAAAGCGCCTGATGAACGCCTTCGCGTCGCCGGGACGGTGCTCGAACTCCAGCGACCACAGGTAGTCGGACCATGGTTGCGGGAAGTCGCGGCATTCGCTGGCCTTCTTCCGCGCCTCAAGATGCTGCCCGTCCCCGCTCATGGCCGCACCGCCTCTGCCTGTGCGCCGGCTTTCGCCTTGCGCCGTCCGGCGATGCCGTGGGTGGCGTGGTTGCGTTTGTCGTATGCGCATACCGGGCATGCCTCCTGCGAGATGACGCCTTCGATGTGTTCCTGACACAACGAGGTGCGCAGCAGCGCCGCCCCGTAGATCGGTACGCCCAGTCCATCGTCGCGATGATCTCACCGTACGGCCTGTCGATCAGCAGCGAGTGGACGGTCTTGCGATCGGCCATGGTCGCCGGAACGGGTTCGGGCTTCGGATCAGCGACCGGCTTCGTGGAGGCTGATTCGGCGTTGAGGGGAGCATCCCCGAAGGGGATGAGGGGAGAATTGTTTATCACTTGTCTATTGGGCGACTTTCTGTCCAAGATTCCGGGACAATTTGTCCTCGGCTCCACGTCCCTCACCGCGCACGGCCTGTCCCAGACGGCGCTCACGGAGCCTCTGAAGATGACCAGGGGCGGAGTCAGCGCGAAGATGAAGAACAAGAACACGTGGAGTATCCCCGACATCGCGGCGCTGGCCGACTACTTCGGCGTGCCCGTGATGTCCCTGCTGGACGACACGCTCATGCGTCAGATGCTGGGAGAGAGGGACTTAGGTGCATCTTTGGTGGCAGCGACCACCGCGCGATTTCCTGTTCGAGCAGCTGAAGGCCAAGCTGATGGCCTGAAACCGTTGGAAACAAAAGACTCCGAGCCACGATACCTCGTGGAACCCGGAGCTGGTGAGTACCCCCAGAGAGAGTCGAACTCTCGTTGTCAGATTGAAAGTCTGGTGTCCTAACCGTTAGACGATGGGGGCTGACAACTCGATATACATTACGTGAGCTGCGACGATAATGCAAATCCGCGACACGCCGTAATCGGCGTCACACCGCGATATAGGTGAGGTCGTGGATGACCCGGCCCGCGGCGAGTCCCTTCTTTTCGAAATTGGTGAGCACCCGGTCGTCGAATCGCTCCGATTCGGTGAAATCGGCGTGCGGCATGTCGTCGGCGAGCTCAGCGTTGCCCTTGCCGACGTGCCCGGTGGGCAGGCTGACGGCGATTGTGCCGGCGTTGCGGAAGTCCGTGCGCCCGTCCATCACCTCGTGCACGTGCAGGGCGTAGTCTTCGATGTCGGTCGCGATGCGCCACGCCCCGCCGTCGGCTAGCGCGCCGTGGATGGACTGCGCGAGCTGCGGCTGCACGATGCGGCGCTTGTGGTGCTTCATCTTCGGCCAAGGGTCGGGGAAGAACGTCCAGACCTCGGCGATGGAGCCGGGGGCGGTCGCGGCGAGTAGTTCGGGCGCGTTCACCTGCGCGATGCGAAGGTTGCCGAGCCGCTGCTTGCCGGCGAGCAGCAGCGTGTGCGCGACGCCGGGGTCGTACACCTCCAGCGCGAGGAAGTTGACGTCGGGGTGCGCGGCCGCGGCGGCGACGATGTTCTCGCCTTGTCCGGTGCCGATTTCGACGATCAGCGGATTGGCGTTGCCCCAGGTCACGGCGATGGTGTCGCGGTCGAGCGTGAAGTCGTCGCGCACGTCCAGCGACCCCTCGCCGGCGTTGATGTCCAGCAGATACGTGTCGGCGTAGTGTCCACGCGCGTTGCAGCCGCGCGTCCAGACGGCCGGATCGCCGCACGAACGACAGTACCGGACGCGGGGTGAAAGTCGGCTGTTCGATCTGCTCTGGCACGGTTTCCTCGTTTCTGGTCGGTCGTGGTATGTGCCATATTATCCCGGGGCCGTTGACCTCCTTCGTGGCCGCCGTGCTTCGATGGGCCGTCTCGCCTGTCATCTGTGCATGGTCTGGAATGTCGGTAATGTTTCAATGAACATATTTTGTTCTCTTATGTTCATGTGCTACGATAAAACTGTTCGGAAAAATAACAAAAGCGAGCATAATCAAACATTCAACTATCGTTAACCATTGGTTATGGTCAGTCGTCGCGGATGCCGATGGTTATGCTCACGGTCACGAAAGGACAGACATGACAGTTCTCGTTACCGGTGGGTGCGGATACATCGGTGCCCACGTCGTCCATGCGCTCCATCAAGCCGGCGAACGCGTTGTCGTCGTCGACGATCTGAGCTACGGAAAGCCCACCCGCATCGAAGGCGCGCGGTTGTATGGCATGGATATCGCCGCGCCGGGCGCCGGCGACCGCCTCGCCGAGATCCTCGACGCCGAAGACGTCGATTCCGTCATCCACTTCGCCGCGCGCAAGCAGGTCGGCGAATCCGTCGAGAAGCCGCTGTGGTACTACCAGCAGAACATCAACGGCATGCTCAACGTGCTCACCGGCATGACCCAGTCCAAGAACGCCAAGAAGCTCGTCTTCTCGTCCTCCGCCGCCACCTACGGCGTGCCGCCGGTCGACGTGGTGCCCGAGGACGTCGTCCCGATGCTGCCGATCAACCCCTACGGCCAGACCAAGCTGTTCGGCGAGTGGATGGCCCGCGCCTGCGAGCAGCCGTTCGGCATCCGCTTCTGCGCGCTGCGCTACTTCAACGTGACCGGATGCGGTCCGGTGGAGCTGGAGGACCCCGCGATCCTCAATCTCATCCCGATGCTGTTCGACCGCCTGAAGAAGGGCAAGGCGCCGGCCATCTTCGGCGACGACTACCCGACCCCGGACGGCACCTGCGTGCGCGACTACATTCACGTCTCCGACCTGGCCGACGCTCACATCGCCGCGCTGAAGTACCTTGACCGCGACGAGCGCAAGTACGACGCCTTCAATGTGGGTACCGGCGAGGGCACCTCCGTGCGCCAGATCGTCGACGAGGTCAAGAAGGTCACGGGCCTGCCGTTCACCGAGGCCGTGATGGCCCGTCGCGCAGGCGATCCGCCGCACCTGATCGGCTCCCCGAAGCGCATCAACGAGGAGCTGAGCTGGCACGCCAAGTACGACGTGGAGGACATCGTCAAGTCCGCGTGGGATGCGTGGCAGGCCAACCCCGAGCACCACATCGACGTCGCCACCTGGAAGCAGGTCAGCTGAACGGGTGGCCGGGTGTCTGGGTGGCCGGTCGGGCTGCTGGGCGTTGACGGTCGGCTTATGGCCGGACGTACCGCCGTCTGAATGGTGACTCGACCGAATACGGGGCCGGTTCGCGTCGCTTCGTCTGCGGATGGGGCGGTGCGGTCGGCCCTGGTCTGTCCGATCGTATTGCGCCGGTTCGGGGATGGCGCTGTGATGCCTTGGCGTTGAGATGAAAGCGTTGACAGGATATACTGGGCGTAGCGCCGGGCGGTGAGCGGCGGCGGGAACGATAGCGACTGAAGGAGTCCTGAGATGTCATCGAATACGCCAAGTGCCATGCCGACTGACGGTAATGACGGGCAGGTGCCGACGCAGGCCGGGTATGAGCAGGCGGGCGATGGTTCGTGGGCTCCGGGTGCCGGTGCCGCGGATGGTCAGGTGCCGCCGTATGGTCAGGGTGAGTATGGTCAGACCGGATATGGCCGGCCGGATTATGGTCAGGCCGGGTACTCGGGCCAGCCAGGGTATGGCCAGCCTCAGCACAGCCAGACCGGCAGCTATGGAGCACCGGGGTATGGCGCCCAGCAGCCACAGTACGGGGCTCCCTATGGCGCTGCGCAATATCCTCCGTATCCTCCGTATGGCGCGAACCCCTATGGCGTGCCGGCGTACTATGCGCCGAACGATCGATGGAACACGATGTCGATTGTCGGGTTCGTCCTGTCGTTCGTGTTCTGCCCGGCCGGACTGATTCTCTCGATCATCGCCCTGCGGCAGATCAACCGCACGCAGGAGCGCGGCAAGGCGTTCGCCATAGCGGGCATCGTCATCAGTGCGATTGCCATCGTGATCGTTATCATCACCATCATTTTTGCGATCGCGGTGGGGGTATACATGGTGAATCATCCGGAAACCTGGAACGGGTCGTACTGCATCAACGGCGATTGTGTCTACAAGGATTACGGCGACTCCGCCTTCACCAGTCTTGCGATCATGCCGTTGGCGGCGCTGATAGGGTAGGTGCGGGAAGTGCTGGAAATACTGGGATTCAGGTTCATCCTCGGTGGTGTTCGGGCCTGCCTGGGAGGCTCTGCGGGCGCTGCGACACGCCGAAGTTGCATATCGCCCAGAACTCTGTAATATATCTACTCGTTGCTTGCAAACAAGCATATGGCCCCGTAGCTCAGTTGGTTAGAGCGCCGCCCTGTCACGGCGGAGGTCACCGGTTCAAGTCCGGCCGGGTCGCTGGAATGTGAAGACCCGGTTTTCGCCGGGTTTTTATGTTCACTGGCTCTGTAGCTCAGTTGGTAGAGCGAGCGACTGAAAATCGCTAGGTCAGCGGATCGATGCCGCTCGGAGCCACCACGGAAAACCCGTCACCCTTTGGAAACATTGGGATGGCGGGTTTCTTGCATCTGGTCGAGAAGTCGGGCGGGTCATGGGTCTTACCTGATTGCGTGGGCTAGGGCCAGCATGCGTCTCGGTCCTGCATGCCCCCAGCGCCCACCCTCCTCCCGGTCTCTTTCCCCCCCCCTCACTCTTCCCGAAATTACGGGTTGAAATCGCCGCAATCCGTGATTCCCCGTGCCAAATCGCCGTTTTTGGACCTTAAAACGGCGATTTGGCACGGGGAATTGCCCAGAACGGCGATTTCAACCCGTAATTTGCACCCGGTGCTGGTTGAAGGCGTTACCCGCGCTAGAGTAAACCCGTGAGCATGATTGAAGAAGGCAAGAGCAAGCGTGGCGCGGGCGGAAATGTCAGACGGCGCCGTTGGGCACGTTGATCGCCGGGCTGATTTCGCCGCGTGTCGGCTCGCTGCTGTTCGCCGCATGGCTTGCATTGCTGGCCGTACGCGGCGCATGGACCGCATCAAGGTGACGAGTGCCGTGCATCATTCCTGAGCGGAGCGCAGCCGGGCGTCTGATTGATGCGCAGGCATGAAAGCGCCTCTTTGCATCGTCCCCAGCATGAGCATTCTGGCCACGTCATCCGTGTATGGTCGCATCCGCGCCGCGCCAAACGGGATTTTGGCCGGATGGGGGGCGGTGTCGTCTGAGTGTCTAGTCCGAGCGAAGTCCCGTTTCAGCCCGTGCGGATGGGACTTTGGCGGGATGAATGAGGGCGGCGGGATGCGGGGCAGCTCATAATGTGGTACGGCATGTACTGCTTTGTGGGACTTGCGATGAAGAAACTTACGCGGTGACAAATGGGATTTTTCGTAGGGGTAAGGCCACGGGGGCGATTGTATGCTACAGCGCTATACCGCAACTGTTCTCTGCTGTGTTTGCGTTACCTTCCCAGCATGTTTCCAGTTTTCGAGGTACGATAGGAATCGTCATAGCAGATACGCCGAGCGCAACGCCCGCGCGTCATTCAAAGGAGAGCCAGCATGGTATATCGCATGATCTTCAATCAGACCGCGTATTTTGGCCGTGGAGCCATCAAGGAGATTCCGGCAGTCGCGAAGTCCCATGGCTTCACCAAGGCGTTCATCGTAACCGATCCGATCCTGCTGAAGACCGGAACTGTCAAGAAGGTCACCGATGTGCTGGACGAGGCCGGCCTGCCGTATGAGGTGTTCGACAACGTCAAGCCGAACCCGCCGGTCGAATGCATCCAGGACGGCGTCAAGAAGTTCGCCGAATCCGGCGCCGACTTCCTGATCGGCCTGGGCGGCGGCTCCCCGCAGGATACCTGCAAGGGCATCGGCATCATCACCGCCAACCCGGAGTTCGCCGACGTACTGTCCCTTGAGGGCGTGGCCGACACCAAGAACCCGTCCGTCCCGATCTTCGGCGTGCCCACCACCGCCGGCACCGCCTCTGAGACCACCATCAACTACGTGGTCACCGATACCGCCAACAAGCGCAAGTTCGTGGCCGTCGACCCCCACGACATCCCGATCGTCGCATTCGTCGACCCCGACCTGACCGACACGATGCCGCGCGGCCTGAAGGTCGCCACCGGCCTGGACGCCCTGACCCACGCCATCGAGGGCTACATCACCCCGGGCGCATGGAGCCTGTCTGACTGCCTGAGCATGCAGACCATCCGCATGATTGCCAAGAACTTGGCCAAGTCCGCCGACGGCGACGTGCCGGCCGGCGAGCAGATGGCCTACGCCTCCTACATCACCGGCATGGCCTACTCCAACGTCGGCCTGGGCCTCGTGCACGGCATGGCCCACCCGCTGGGCGGCCGTCTCGGCGTGGCCCACGGCGTGGCCAACGGCATCCTGCTGGCCCCGGTCATGGAATACAACAAGGACTTCACCGGCGAAAAGTACCGTGACATCGCCGACGCGTTCGGTATCGAGGACGCCTACACCGGCGACCTTGAGAAGGTGCGCGAGGAGGCCGTGCAGGCCGTCCACCAGCTGACCGTGGATCTCAAGAACCCGACCACGATTTCCGAGGTGGGTGCCACCGAGGCCGACTTGGCACCGCTCGCCCACGACGCCTTCAACGACGTGTGCACGCCGGGCAACCCGCGCAAGGCCACCGAAGAGGACATCCTGAAGATCTACACCTCGCTGATGTGATAGAGCGACACGGGACCGGTCCGCGGCGGCGCGTCCATCCGCCGGCCGGCCCCGTGAGCGGGAGAAAGCCGCGATAATCCGCAACGGATACGGCTAACAGATGATGGTGGGGTTCCGGCACATACCGTGTTGGAACCCCACCATCATCTGTCGGCTGGCGTCAGCCGACGTCATTCGACGGCGTCCACCTGCTCGGGATTGTCGAAATGGCTCTTGACGAGCTTGATCTGCTCGTCGAACCAGATCTTCTCGGCCGGGTTGATGTCCTTCGCGGCCAGATGCTGCTGATAAATCGGGTACAGCATGTGCAGCCACGGGTAGAGCGCATACAGGCGCCGCTCGGTGTGGTGCTCGCGCCAATGGTCGGGATGTGCGGCGAATGTGTTCTTGAACCGTTGCATGTACCGGTGGAACGACGCGAAGGACGTGTCCATGCGCCGTGCGGAGATGCCGCAGATCATGCACTGTGAGTACACCGTCTTGAAACCATGGTTGAGCAGATGCAGCGACACGTCGATGTCCTCGTGCATCACGTCCTCCGGGTCGCGGCAGACCTCGCCCGAGATGGCGTGCCATGCTGAGGCGCGAATCGCCATGTTCGAACCGAACAGCAGCACCTGATCGTTGTCCGCCCGGTACGTGTGCCGGCGGATGTGGTCGTCGCCGGCGAGCCCGGCACCCTTCGCGGGCATGTCGTAATACACCACCGGTCCGGTCGCGCCCATGGCGTCCGGATCCTCGGTGAAGATGCCGGACACGACCTCCACCCAGTCGGGTTTGAGCATGCAGTCGGCGTCGATGCGTCCCAACACGTCGCCGGTTGCGGCGTTCAGACCGAAGTTGCGGGTCGGGATCAGTCCTTGATCCTCGTTCTGCTGCAGCAGGATGACCGGAGCTTCGGGATGGTCGCGCTGGAACTGTTCGACGATGTCGCAGGTGCGGTCCGTGGAACGGTTGTTGACGACGATCACTTCATGTGGTGCGACGGTCTGGCGCGTGGCGTTCATCAGGCAGTCGGCGATGCGCTCCTCCTCATTCCACGCGGGGATGATAATCGAAACGTTGAGCATACTTACAGGATAAGCACCTGTGCGTACACTCCCGCTGGCTACAATAGGGTCTCATGAGTGAAACGGATGATCAAAAACTGGATTTGGCGTCGGTGTTCCCCGCCAAAGGGGATTCGCGTCGACCGCCGGATTGGTGGGGGCGCGCGCTGTTGTACACGGTCATCGCGGTGTTCGCCGCGATTTTCGTGTGGACATCGTGGGGCAAGATATCGACCATCGTGCTGGATGTCGTCATCTCGATATTCATCGCGCTGGCGGTCGAGCCGCTGGTGGTCTCGATGGTGCGACACGGCTGGAAGCGTGGCCTCGCGTCGGCGGTGAGCCTGATCGGCCTCGCCGTGATCGTCATGGCTTTGCTCACGCTGTTCGGCAACATGTTCGTGCAGCAGCTGATCTCCATGGTGAAGGGGCTTCCGTCGATATACACGGAGATCGTGGACGCGGTGAAGCAGTACACGTCGTTCGACATGCCGAAGATAGAGAACCTCGGCATGGAGATATTCAAGAACGTGCAGACGTCGTGGATCACCGATTTCGCCGGTCAGGCGTTGACCACCACGATGGGCGTGTTCAGCTTCCTGTTGAATCTGCTGACCGTTTTGATGGTGACGTACTATATTTCGGCCGCGGGCCCGAAGATGCGCCGCAGCCTGTGCCAGTGGCTCGGACCGAACACGCAGCGCCGTTTCCTGCTCGGCTGGACGGTGGTGCAGGAGCAGATTTCCGGCTTCCTGTTCTCCCGCTCCATCCTGGCCGCCATCAACGCCACCTGCACGGCCGTTTTCCTGGAGATTATCCACGTGCCATATTGGCTGCCGCTGGCGTTGTTCTGCGGCATCGTGTCGCAGTTCGTGCCGACGGTCGGCACGTATATCGGCGGCGCGCTGCCGGTGCTGTTCGCCTGGGGGTCGAATGGCCTGTGGTACGGGGTCGGTGTGCTGGTGTTCATCATCGTGTACCAGCAGATCGAGAACCTGATTCTCTCGCCGAAGGTCTCGCAGCGCACGATGGACCTCAACCCATGCGTCGCGTTCCTCGCCGTACTGGTGATGGGCGCGTTGTTCGGCGCTCTGGGCGCGTTCCTCGCACTGCCGGTCACGGCGAGCATGCAGGCCATCTTCAAGGTGTACACGAAGCGCTATGCGCTGGTGGAGTCGCCGCTGATGAGCGATCCGATGCCGGGGAAGAAGTCCAAGGTCGTGGAGGGCGCCGAGGCGTTCAGTGAGCGCGTGATCAAGCCGATGAGCGACCATATGCCGCGCGCCGCCAAAGGATCGAGCGCCCATGTGCCGATCAGCGACGAGCTACGTGCGCTGCGCGACCAGATATATGACCTTGACGAGGCCAACGAGACCGAGGATTCCGAAACGATTGCCATACCGAAGGACGTGCTGTCGCGCAGCGTGCGCGAGGGGGCGAAGTCGGGCAACGCCGTGAAATTGCGCGGAGTCGGTGACGGTACCGCACAGGCGCATGGCGATGATGGTAGCAGCGACGGCTCTGCAGAGCCCGGCGCCGCGAAGACCTCCTCCGATAGACTGTCCGACAGCGAATCATCCGGCACCGCCGCGAAGCCGGCAGCCGACCGTCCCGCAAAGACCGCCCGCCCACGCCGTGGTGACGGGTCTACCGACAATCCGCGAAGCAGGTGGCGCTAATGGCATTGCTGACCGTAATCGACGTGCTTATGATGGTGGTGGGCGGCGTCGGCATCATCTACCAGGCCATCTGCGTCATCATGTCTCTGTTCTCCAAGCCGGTGCACTTCCCGGACGCGCCGATGGACAAGCGCTACGCCGTGTTGATCTCCGCGCGCAACGAGGAGAACGTCATCGGCAACCTCATCGACTCGCTGCACAACCAGACCTATCCGAGCAAGCTGATCGATATCTGGCTGGTGGCCGACAACTGTACCGATCGCACCGCCGAAGTCGTCCGCGAGATGGGATGCCATGTCGTCGAACGCCACGACACGGAGCTGATCGGCAAGGGATACGCGCTGTCGTACCTGCTGAGCACCATGATTGACTCGGGTGTGGCCGACGACTACGATGCCTATTTCGTGTTCGACGCCGACAACCGGCTCGACCGTCATTACGTCGAGGAGATGAACAAGGCCTTCCAGTCCGGTTTCCGCATCCTGACCAGCTACCGCAATTCGGTCAACCTGGCCGACAACTGGGTGTCGTCCGGTTCGGCCCTGTGGTTCATTCGCGAGTCGCGATTCCTGAACAATTCGCGCATGATCCTCGGCTCCAGCTGCCATGTGGGCGGCACCGGATTCATGTTTTCTCGCGAGGTGATGCGGCGCAACAGGGGATGGAAATTCCATCTGCTGACCGAGGATCTGGAATTCACGATGGACTCCATCCTGCACGGCGACCGCATCGGATACTGCGGTACCGCCATGCTGTACGACGAGCAGCCGGTCACGTTCCAGCAGAGCTGGCGTCAGCGACTGCGCTGGAGCAAGGGATTCCTGCAGGTGTTCCGGTATTACGGCATGGCGCTGATCAAGCGGGCCGTGCGTGAGCGTGATTTCTCATCCGTCGATTTCACCCTGCTGCTATGCCCGTTCACGGTGCTGGGCGTCATCCGCATCGTACTGGGACTGCTGTTCGTGGCGTTCGGATTCGTGACGTGGCAGAGCCAGCTCAGTGCGATTGCGGGATGGGCCTTTGACATCGTGCTGGCGGTCGTGACGATGATGGCGCTGGCCGCATTGACGATCGTCGCGGAACGCGACCACATCGGCGCCACCAACAAGGAGCTGTTCGCCTATGTGCTGAGTTTCCCCATCTACATGCTCAGTTACATGCCGATTTCGTTCCAGGCCATCTTCTCCAAGGCTCAGTGGAAGCCAATCGTGCATAAGGGCTGAGCGGGTTTGGGCCGTGCTTCGACCGGCGTTCGGCAGCGATGTCTGACTCCGCCGGCCGGGCCGATGCTGGCTGCCGCCGGCCCGTCATCGATCTGCGGGATGATTGGTCTATACAGCTGCATGGTCTATGCTTGAGTCATGAGTATAGACAATCAGCCGCAGATTGGCGGTTTTCCCGCGCGTACGGCATCGTCATCCGTCCCCTCCCGTCCCGCGGTTGCGACACTGCCGCCGCCCGACCCGCGCGCGGCGGTCTCCATTCGCGGCCTGTACAAGCGCTTCGACCGCAAGATTGCGGTCAACGGACTGTCCCTCGACATCCCGGTCGGCTCGTTTTTCGGCCTCGTCGGCCCGAACGGCGCGGGCAAGACGACCACGCTCAACATGGTGACCGGCCTGCTGGTCCCCGACGCCGGTACCGCGATGATCCTCGGGCAGGACGTGTGGCAGGACGTCAACGCCGCCAAACGTGAGATCGGCGTCATGCCGCAGCCCGACCAGATATTCGACCGGCTCACCGGAATGCAGCTGCTGATCTATTCGGGCATGCTGCGCGGCATGAAGCGCGATGTGGCGCACAGTCGCGCCGGCGACCTGCTGAACGCCTTCGATCTGGTTTCCGCCGCGGACACGATGGTGTCCGATTATTCCGCGGGCATGACCAAGAAGATCTGCCTGGCGTCCGCGATGATTCACAGCCCGCGCATCCTGGTGCTTGATGAGCCGTTCGAGTCGGTCGACCCGGTGTCCAGCGCGAACCTCAAGGACATCCTCGCCGAGTACGCGTCCACCGGCGGCACGGTCATCATCTCCTCGCACGTGATGTCGCTGGTGGAGAAGATGTGCACGCACGTCGCCGTCATCAACGCCGGACAGGTCCGCGCGGCGGGCACGATAGAGCAGGTGTCGGTCGGCGAGGACCTTGAGGAGCGGTTCCTGCAGCTGGTCGGCGGCCGGCATGCCGCGGCCAAGCTGTCGTGGCTCGACGGCGGATACGCGGCGAACGGCGTCGCCCCTGCCGACTCGTCTGCGCCCACCGCCCCGTTCCCATCGCCCGAGGAGTCATGATGGAAGTCGTTTTGACCATGGTGCGTCTGCGCTGGGCGCTCACCCTTGCCACCCTGCGCAAGTCGACGTGGCAGACCATCGGCTATGTGCTCGGCATCGTATTCGGCATCGGCGCCCTTGTGGGAGTCGGCGCTCTCGCGTGGTTCCTCGGCGGCCCCGTATTCGATATGGCGGGTCATCACATCCTTGCGGGGTGGATGTACGGGGTGCTGCACGTCGCGGTGATGTACGGGTCGACGTTCGCTGGCTTCATCATCCTGTTCATTCAGTTGATGCTCGTCGGCGACGGCTCGACCATGGCTCCGCACCGGTTCGCGCTGTACGGCATTCCCGACCGGAAACTGCAGCTCGGCATGCTGCTCGGCGGCCTGAGCGGTCTGCCTGCGATCTGTGGCACGCTGGCACTGATGCTGTGGTCCCTCGCATACCGGTGGATGAGTGTGGGCATGGTCGTCATGCAGCTCATCGCCGCCCCGCTGGCCATCATCACGATGATGTCGCTGGCCAAGCTGGTCATTTCGGCATCGACGACGCTGGTGCGCTCGAAACGTGGCAAGAACGCGTTCTACCTCATCGCGATGATCGTGTTCATTGTGCTGTGCCAGCTGCCGAACATCATCGACAACCCCGCCGATTCCGGCAGTCTGTATGATTTTCCGTCATTGACGGATCTGAGCGTGGCCGACGCTCTGAGCTGGACCCCGTTCGGAGCCGCGTTCCAGTTGCCGTACGACCTATTGACCGGTAACCCGCTCCTGTTCGTGGCGCGTCTGGCGATCCTGGCCGTCACGTGGGTGGTGTGCTTCGTCGGCTGTGTCTGGTGCCTGCGTCATGACCGCGTGACCGCGGGTGCGCCCGAGCGTGCCGCGAAGGTCCGCGGCATCGGCGCGTTCGGCTGGATGCCGGACAGCACGTCCGGCGCGATGTCCGCCCGTCTGCTGACGTATCTGCGCCGCGACCCGCGTCAGATCCTGCTGTTCGTGATGCCCGTCCTGTTCGTGGCGTTGTTCGCGCTCCAGTCGCGTGGCATCACGATCGTGATCTGGCAGGGTCTGATCTGGGGCGGATGGATGATGCAGATGACCGAGGGCAACGGCCTGGCATACGACGGCCGCGGTTTCACGATGGAGGTGCTGGCCGGCGTGCGCGGCTGGGACGACCGTCGGTCCCGCATGCGGGTGTTCGCGTCCATCAACGTGATATATATGGTGGTGCTCGGTCTGGCCTGCTTCGTGTTGACCGGCGATTGGCGCACGGCTGACGGCCTGCTCCTGGGCGTGACGTTCATCTGTCTGGCGTTGGGTGTCTCGTTCAGCAGCATCGGCGTCGCGGAGATCACCAACTGCTCGCTGATGTATCCGGTGCCGTCGATGGACAAGCCGTTCTCCACACCGCAGGGCCGTGCCGTCGCCCAGGGATTGTTCCCGTTCGTGCAGCTTTTCGGCTGTCTGATTCCGATGCTGCCGACGATTCTCGTCGCGATCGTGCTCGTTGTGGCCGATATGGGCGGCTGGCTATGGGTCATGGCGCCGATCGGTCTCGCCAATGGCGTGGCGGCCATGGTCATCGGTTCATGGCTTGGCGGTAAGCTGTTGGATGCGCGCGCGATCCGTGTCGTCCAGACGTTGGATTCGTTCGCGTCGCTGCAGCGCTGAGCCGGTTCGGGCGGCGCCCTTGCGGCGATGATGTAACGTCTGTCTAAGGAGTTCGCTCGTGGCATCAAAGGCTGCGGCCCGACATCATATGATTCGGCATCTGCCGATGACGCGGCGTACCGTCACCGTCGCGGTGTCCGCCGTCGTCGCCGTTGCGGTGATGGCGGGGTATTTCGTGGCTGACATCTATGACGTGGCACCCGGCATCCTGACGTTGCGGGGAGTGGACAGCGTCGCGATTCCCGACCCGCAGGACGCGCTCACGGGCGGCACGGTCGCCGCCGGCGTCGACGCGTCCATGCCCGTCGACGCCCAGGCCGCGAAGACCATCCTCGACGAGTTCTCCGCCAGCGAGGGCGTGGGCAAATCCTTCTCGCTGGCCATCGCGGACGGCAAGGGCAACATCGTAGCCGAGCATGACGCCATGATTCCCCGCCAGCCCGCATCGACCCTGAAGACACTGACCGCGTTCGCGGCGGCGACCACGCTGGACATGGGCTCCACGCTCGACACCAAGACCTATCTCATCCAGGGCGACGACAACCGCAAGACCGTGGTGCTGCAGGGTGAGGGCGACATGCTGCTGTCGGACGGGGAGAGCGATCCCTCGCACATCAACGGCCATGCCGGGCTGGGCACGCTGGCGCAGCGCACCGCCGAGGCGTTGAAGCAGCGCGGCATCACGCAGGTCGACCTGCTGTACGACGATTCGCTGTTCGGGCAGGATCGTACGCCGGCTGGCGTCACGGAAAACAACGCGGAGCACCGGTACTATACGGCGATCTCCACGATGGCCGTCGACGGCGGACGCACCTGGACCGATATGGTCAAGCCGGCCAATCCCGACGATTCCAGCCAATACCCGGTGCTGTCCCAACAGCCTGCGCTGGACGCGGCGACGACCTTCGCGAAGCGGCTCGCCGACAACGGCATCACCGTGACGTCCGGGCCGACCGCGGGCGCGGCGCCAAGCGGCACTTCAGCGCTGGCCTCGGTCAGCTCGGCGCCGCTTAACGAGGTCATGGCGTTCATGCTGAGGCATTCCGACAATACGCTAGCCCAGCTATTCGGCCGTCTGACGGCGCTCAAGCGTCAGGCCGGCAACAGCATCAAGACCGACACGCAGGCCGTCGCCGACACGCTCGCCGAGCAGGGCATCGACACGTCCGGCCTGCAGATGGCCGACTGTTCCGGTCTGACGCCAGGATCGAAGGTCAGCGTGACCACGCTGATCGAGGTACAGGAGCGCAATCTCACCGCCGGCATCGCCACCGCGGCGGCGGAGGGACTGTCCATCCCCGGCCTGGTCGGCACGGCGAGGAACCGTATCGTCACCGGCCCGGACAACGGCCTGTTCCGCGTGAAGACCGGCAGCCTCGACGCCGTGACCTCGCTCGCCGGCAACGTGTCCCGCGTCAAGGGCGGCGTGCTGTCGTTCGCCGTGATCGTCAACGACCCGGAGAACCAGTGGTCGGCCATCAAGGCGATAAACGTGATGGCCGCCAAACTGGCCAAGCTGTAAAGGTTTCGACCCATGCCATATACCGCTGTGATG
>ENA-OQOA01000396-OQOA01000396.1-human-gut-metagenome-genome-assembly--contig:-NODE-396-length-20177-cov-5.909776_pt1 | contig 20177 bp, 17 predicted proteins | sample MGYA00242633_ERZ504888 | MGnify/ENA primary metagenome ERZ504888 (study PRJEB26092, sample SAMD00036372) | human gut metagenome | host: Homo sapiens | study: EMG produced TPA metagenomics assembly of...
GCCCTGCCGTGGATGTGCCGCGCGGGAGCCCCGTGGAGGGGCCTGCCGGCGGTCGGCCTTGCGCTGCGCGGGGCCGGCGATGTAGTATCCGCCCGTCCACGGGGCCGTCTTCAGCCGTTTCGGCCGGTAGGACTCGTTCTCGTTGGACGGGAACCACGTGTTGCGTCTGATCTCCCTGCTGACCGTCGAGGCGTTGCGGCCGAGCATCAGACCGATCCCGCGGATGCCGGCGCCGTTGCCGATCTCGATCCGGATGACCTGGCGTTCCTCTTCCGACAGGCGCGAACATGCTCATCCCATAGGTGCGACATCCCTTCGGACTGGTTATCTGGACAATCTTCAATCTAACGGGTGTTGCACTTTCAATTAGACAACGGGGGGTACCTTAAATCAGCCTGATCTGATAGACTGTCTGCGGGAATCTGAACACTTGGCGGAACGATGTCGTGCCTCCGGGGCAAAGATTCCGGCAAGAAGTACAAGAATGTTCAAAATCATAGAGGATTGAAATATGCTACACACAGCATCAAGAGGATGCTCGCGTTCGTGGCTGCGCAGACTCACCGCATTGATAGCGGTCTCGGCGCTCGCGTTCGTGGCATTGCCGAACGTCGCGGTGGCGGCGGATCCGATGGAATACCTCGATGTGTCGTTCGGCGGCACGTTCGCTGCAGACACCTACACCACAGGTGGCGACGAGGTGGCGAAGGGCTCCGTGACCAAGCACGGCAGCATACCGACCAAGCTTGACGGCGGCGGCATCACCCTCGCTGGCGGCACCAACGGCGTGACATTCACCTCGACCGCGAGCTTCAGCGCGAGCGGGAAGGTGAACAAGGGATTCCGCGCCGAAATGGAATACCGTACGACGCAGACGCCCAGCAACCTCGCCACATTGTTCTCCGCCATGGGCAACATCTTCGTGCGGGCGAACGGCAGCAACCTCGAATACGGCTTCTCCACGAACCCTTCCGGCAGTACATGGAACGACTACACAAAGTCCGTGACGCTGCCTTCCAACAATGTGAAGCACATCATCCAGCTGACATATCTGCCGGGAGTCGACGGCACTGCCTCGACGTTGCAGTTGTCGGTGGATGGCGTGGCCGGCGAGACCGCCACCTCCGCGGCCGGTGAGCTCGCGGCCGTCAGCGATTCCGTCACGAACAAGTTCGGGATCGGCTACGAGGTGAACCCCGCTTCCGGCGCGGCGAGCCGCGGTCTTGCCGGTGACGTGTTCCGCGCGCGTGTCGCCGATTCGGACGCCCCGTGGGAGATTCTTGACGCATCCCAGCTGCTGCATGTCGATTTCAACGGCACGTTCAGCGGCACCTCATATACCGCGGCGAGCGGCGAGCAGATGCTGGGCTCGCTGGTGTCGCGCTCGGCCAATCCGTCCATCTCAAACTCCGCCGTCACGCTGGCCGGCGGCACGGCCGGATTCGATTTCACGCCCACGGATTTCACCCTCGGTAACAACGAGGCCATTACCACGCCGCTGGTCGCGGAGCTGCGCTTCACCCCGACGCAGACCGGCGACAACCAGACCCTGTTCGGCGCGGGCGGCAACCTGTTCCTGCGCTACGAGTCGAACAAGCTTGTGTTCGGCGCCTCCACCAAGTCCGGCAATAATTGGACCGACCACAAGATCGAGTCCGCGGCCGCCACGGGAGCGGAGCACGTCGTGTCGGTGGCGTACGTGCCCAATGAGGCCGGCACCGGCGCGAAGCTCGTCATGCGCGTGGATGGCGGCGACGCCCAGACCAAGGACATCACCGGTCTGGCTTACCTGAATTCGAACATCAAGGGCAAGGTCGGCTTCGGCAACGACGTGCATTCCGCCGCGCTCAGCCGCGGCTTCGTCGGCTCGCTGAGCGAGATCCGCCTGGCCAAAACCTCCGCGAACTTCACCACCAACGAATTCAAGCTGGTCTACTCTCAGGTCAGCTGCGACACGTCGGGCATCAAGGAGGCGAATACCTTCGACGTGAAGCCCGCCGAGTGCGAGGCCGCGCTTAAGACCAAGCTGTCCAAGCTGCGTCCGACCGAAGGGCAGGCCGACTACATCGACTGGGGTCAGATCGGATTCCTCCATTACGGCATCAACACGTACTACAACCAGGAGTGGGGTCACGGTAACGAGGATCCCTCCCGCATCGACCCGACCGGCCTCGACACCGACCAGTGGGCGAAGTCCTTCGCCGACGGTGGCTTCAAGATGATCATGGTGACGGTCAAGCACCATGACGGCTTCGAGCTGTACGACTCGCGGTACAACACCGAGCACGACTGGGCAAACACCGCCGTCGCCAAGCGCACGGGGGAGAAGGACCTGTTCCGCAAGATTGTCGCCTCGGCGAAGAAGTACGGCCTGAAGGTCGGCATCTACTATTCGCCGGCCGATTCCTACATGGAGAAGAAGGGCGTCTGGGGCAACAACTCCGCACGCGTCGAGCGCACGATCCCCACGCTGGTGGAGAACGACGACCGCGCCGGCAAGGTGGCTTCCGGCAAACTGCCCACGTTCAAGTACAAGGCCACGGATTACGGCGCCTACATGCTCAACCAGCTCTATGAGCTGCTGACTGAGTACGGCGACATCTCCGAGGTCTGGTTCGACGGTGCCCAAGGCAACACCGCAGGCACTGAGCATTACGACTATGGCGTGTTCTATGAGATGATCCGCCGGCTTCAGCCTCAGGCAATTCAGGCCAACGCCGCATACGATGCCCGATGGGTGGGCAACGAGGACGGCTGGGCCCGTCAGACCGAGTGGAGCCCGCAGGCGGCATACAACGACGGCGTGGACAAGGTGTCGCTCAAGCCTGGCCAGATGGCCCCCGACGGTACGCTTGGCACCATGTCGAGCGTGCTGTCCGAGATCCGCAGCGGCGCCGCCAACCAGCTGCACTGGTATCCGGCCGAAGTCGACGCCAAGAACCGGCCCGGATGGTTCTACCATGCCAACCAATCGCCGGCGTCCGTAGCTCAAGTCGTGAAGTACTACGAGCAGTCCACGGGACGCAACTCGCAGTATCTGCTGAACGTCCCACCGTCCGATACCGGCAAGCTCGCCGATGCGGATGCCGCGGGACTTAAGGGGCTGGGCGAGGAGCTCGCCCGACGCTACGGCACCGATCTTGCCCTGGGCAAGAGCGCGACCGTCGCCGCGTCCGCGAACGACACCGCGGTAGCGGCCCCGAAGCTGACCGACGGTTCGAAGCTCTCCTCCGACGAGGCCGTGGGTAATACGCCGACGTACACCATCGATCTGGGCAGCGCTGTCGCCGTGGATGCAGTGAAGATCTCCGAGGACGTGCGCAATGCCGGCCAGCAGATCGAAAGCGCTACCCTGCAGGGACGAGTCAATGGAACATGGACGAATCTGGCGACTATGACGACGGTCGGGCAGCAGCGCGACCTTCGCTTCACGTCCCAGAACATCGATGCCATCCGTCTGGTGGTCAACTCCTCCCGCGGTCCGGTGCGTCTGAGCCGTCTTGAGGTGTTCCACACCGAATCCGAGATTCAGACCGGCGCCCGCGCCTACTACATCGACCCGACGGCGCAGACCGCGGGAGATGGATTTACGAGGACAAGCCCATGACGTCGATCGAGCAGCTGCACGATGTGACCGTCGCGCCAGGCTCCGTGATCTTCGTCAAGGCGGGCACCGAGCTGACCGGGGACTTCGCCGTCTTCGGCTACGGCACCAAGGACGAGCCCATCACCGTGACGACATACGGCAAAAGCGACAAAGCCACCACCGCGAGGTTCGACGGCATGACCGCCGGGCTGACGCTGAAGCAGGCGCTGAAGGCGCTCGGCAAGGACGACGCCGGCTGGGTCGTGGCTGATTCCGCCACTGCACCGGCCTCCCGCGTGTATGTCCCGCAGGATGAGATCAGCGTGCACGCCCAGTCGTCGCAGAACTCCGGCGCAGAGGCGGCGAGGGCGCTCGACGGCGACTCGTCGACGAGCTGGCACTCCCAGTACAGCCCGGCCACCTCGCCCGCCCCGCATTGGGTGACTCTCGATCTCGGCAAATCGCGTGAGAACGTCGCCTACTTCGACTACCTCGCCCGTATCGACGGCAACAATAACGGTGCCGCCAAGGATTACGAGGTGTATGTCTCCGACGATCCCAACGATTTTGGAGCCCCTGTGGCCTCGGGCACGTTGAAGAACGTCGCCTACACGCAGCGCATCAAGCTGACCCCCAAGAACGGACGGTACGTCAAGTTTGTCATCAAGACCGATTATTCCGGATCGAACTTCGGCTCCGCGGCGGAAATGAATGTCGAGTTGCTGCCCACGGCCGTAGAGGAGGACAAGGTCGCCACCCCGCAGAAGCCGACAGTGGACGATGATGCCGATACATACACCATCCCCGACATCGAGGGAGTCGTGTACAAGGTCGACGGCAAGGTGTTGGCCGCTGGTTCCGTAGTGAACGTGGGCGATGAGAACGTGACCGTCACGGTCACCGCCGAGCCCGCCGACGGATACCGCTTCCCGGATGGTGTGACGTCCCCAGTCACGTATGAGCTGACGTTCACCAAGAAGGGTGGCGAGAAGCCTCCGACCGAAGTCAACAAGGACAAGCTGCACGCCACGATCACCAAGGCTCAGGCGATCGACCGTTCCGCCTATACGGACGAGTCGCTCAAGGTGCTTGATGACAAGCTCGCCGCAGCGCTCAAGGTCTATGACGATGACAAGGTGAGCCAGGATGATGTCAATGCCGCCGAGGCGGCTCTGTCTGCGGCGATCGACGCGCTGAAGACCAAGCCGACGACCCCCGGCGGTGAAGGTGAGAAGCCCTGGGTGAAGGCAACAAGCCCGGCGACGGCAAGAAGCCCGGCGACGTGATCGCAAAGACCGGCGCCTCCACAATGGGCGTTGTCTTCGCTGCACTCGCGATGGTAGCGGGTGCGGTCGTGACGCTTGAAGCCAAGCGTAAGTCCAACCGGTAACATCGGTTCTCCGGCCGTCTGATGCGCCGGCCCGTCTCCTAGAAAAGACGGGCCGGCGCATCGTCATTTTTATCACCGGCGTCGCGGCAATATTCCGTGCGCCTACAATGTCGATATATGCCCGTCAACAAGGGGAGCGGCGATGGCACGATGTCGGCCGTGCGCTGAGCGTGCGCGGCTCCACGGTGCTGGTGGTCGGCACCGGGGACATCGGCTCGCATTTCGCCAGCATATGCAAGGCCATGGGCGCGAACACGCTGGGAGTGCGTCGTGACCCGACCCGCACGGCGGAAGGCATCGACCGGATGTATCGCATTGGAGAACGTAAGGCGTTATGTAGCCGGCGAACCTCTGACGAATCGCCGACGCTGAACGGATAATGACCTCGGTCTCGCCCGTTCGACACCGGCGAGGCCGAAGCCATTATCGCTTGAGATTCGTCGTCTAGGATTCCAGGTCGCGCACCGACCCGCGTTCCACCAGCTCCGCGGGAACCACGGTCTTCACGCCCGAAGGCACTCGAAGGCCCTCGCACAGACGCTTGGTCATGAAGAACGCCTCGCGTCCGATGTCGTTGAATTTCATGCGCATGGTGGTCAGCGACAGCCGTGGAATCGTCCCGCTCAGCGAATCGTCCACTCCGACGATGCTGACGTCTTCCGGCACGCGTTTGCCGGCGGCCTGCAATCCGAGCATTGCGCCATACGCCATCTGGTCGTTGGCCGCATAGATCGCGGTGCAATCGGGGTCGTGAGCCAGCGCGAGTCCGGCCTGATATCCGCTGTCCGCCTCCCAGTCGCCCATATAGGTCGGAGGGATGCGCAGCCCCAGTTGGTCGAGCGTGTCGTGCCACCCCTGCGCGCGGCTTTCCGCGGCTCGCGATGAGGACGGCCCGGCGATGTGGTAGACGGTCTTGTGCCCCTTGCTGAGCAGATAGTCCACGACGGCGGCTGAGCAGCCGTACTGGTCGGCATCGATGGTGGGGCAGTAGTTCGCGGGATCCTCGGAGATGATGACGACCGGCAGCTCCTTGGGCGGGCGGAACTCCGAGAAGTCCGTCACGTGCTCCTCCATGACGGCGATGACACCGTCCACGGGAAGCTGCTTCATACGCTCGATGGCGGCATGCAGGGTGCGTTCCCGATTGCGTCCGAAGGACTGCATCGTGATGGCGTAACCATTGCTGTTCGCCGCGTCGGCGATGCCGCCGAGGATACGCGCGTTGCCATAGGTGAGCATGTTGAACAGCACGACGCCGACATCCTTGAACTTGCCGTGCTTAAGCGCCCTGGCCGCATAGTTGGGCCGGTAACCCAGCTTGGCCATGGCGGCTTCCACACGCTGCCGTGTTTCCGGCCGGACGGCATTGCTTCCGTTGGCGACTCGTGAGACCGTTTGGGGCGACACGCTGGCGGCTTTCGCCACGTCCTGCATGGAAGCGGGTTGCGAATGATCCATGGTTCCTGCTCTGTTTTTCTTGGCATTTCTATGTTTTGGTTACCATCAGTATAGACCATTTCCTGATGACTTGCCGTACCCTCAAGTGGACAATTCCAACAATATTGATATTATGGTAACGCAAACATTTATAGAGGGTGCATTTCGCGGAACAAGTTCAATGAGCTGTTGCGTTGTGGCAAGTTCTGTGCGGTGTGCTTCGCTTCGAGTCCTTCGAAGGAGAGGGGCATGACATCGGTGAGTGTGTCGCCTTTGGCTCGTGTGAATAAGCACAAGCGGGATTGGCGTGGTTGGAAGTTCATGTGGCCGTTCGCGTTGGTGTTCGTGTTCATCGTGCCGATCTTCGCGGTCTGCTGCCTGTTCCCGTTCGTCTCCATGCTCATCAACGCGACGAAGACCCAATCGGACTTCACGAGCGCGTTCGGCCTGGGCTTCGGCAAGACGTTCGCGCTGTGGGACAACATCGTGACGGTGTTCACCTATGACGCGGCATCTTCGCGCGCTGGCTGGTCAACACGCTGATCTACGTGGTGGTGGGCGCAGGCGGTGCAACCCTGCTGGCGATCATGGGCGGCTACGCTTTGGCGAAGTTCCGCTTCCCGGGCCGCAAGGCCGTGTCCGCGGTGATCATCGGCTCGATCTCGGTGCCGGGCATCGCGCTGGCGGCCCTGTTCACGATCGTTGCCACGTGGAACGACTGCTTTCTGCCGCTGATCATGTTGAAGGACTCGGACTGGTTCCCGCTGACCATCGGTCTGAACCAGTGGAAGGACCAAGCGTCCACTGCGGGCGGCCAAGCCATCCAGAACCTGGTCATCACGGGCTCGCTGATCACGATCATCCCGCTGGTCATCGCGTTCCTGTGCCTGCAGAAGTACTGGCAGTCCGGCCTCGCCGCCGGCGCCGTCAAGGAGTGATCTCGCGGGAGGGCCAGTGCCCGCTTGCAGCATGCGTCACGTTCGTCTGACGGTCTTGACGTGCGCCTAGCGGCTGGCCCTCCCTACGGAACATGTATATGATATGGAGGGACGCTCACCGTGTGCGATGCGGGCTGGCGCGATATGGCACCAGCCCGCATCGCATGTCACAGTTGATTTTTCGTCGATGCGACGGTTCGGCCGGGGGCGTCAGACAATGAACAAGTAATGGAGCGGAACATGAGTAAACGCAGAAAGCACAGTTGGCCGCAGCCGCTGAAGGGCGCCGAATCCCGTCTCTGGTATGGCGGTGATTACAATCCCGACCAATGGCCGGAGGAGGTCTGGGACGATGATATCCGTCTGATGAAGAAGGCCGGCGTCAACCTTGTATCAGTCGGCATCTTCTCATGGGCGAAGATCGAGCCGGAGGAAGGCAAGTACGATTTCGACTGGCTGGACCGTGCCATCGATAAGCTCGGCAAGGCGGGCATCGCCGTAGACCTCGCCTCCGCCACCGCCTCCCCGCCGATGTGGCTGACCCAGGCCCATCCGGAGGTGCTGTGGAAGGACGAGCGCGGCGACACCGTGTGGCCGGGCGCCCGTGAGCATTGGCGCCCGACGAGCCCTGTGTTCCGCGAGTACGCGCTGAACCTGTGCCGTCGTATGGCCGAGCACTACAAGGGCAACCCATACGTGGTGGCCTGGCACGTGAGCAACGAATACGGCTGCCACAACCGCTTCGACTACTCGGACGACGCCATGCGCGCCTTCCAGAAGTGGTGCAAGAAGCGCTACAAGACCATCGACGCGGTGAACGAGGCCTGGGGAACAGCGTTCTGGGCCCAGCACATGAACGATTTCTCCGAGATCATCCCGCCTCGCTACATCGGTGACGGCAACTTCATGAACCCGGGCAAGCTGCTCGACTACAAGCGGTTCAGCTCCGACGCGCTCAAGGAGCTCTACATCGCCGAACGTGACGTGCTGGAGTCCATCACGCCGGGTCTGCCGCTGACCACCAATTTCATGGTGTCCGCCGGCGGCTCGATGCTTGACTATGACGACTGGGGTGCGGAGGTCGATTTCGTCTCCAACGACCACTACTTCACGCCGGGCGAGGACCATTTCGACGAGGTTGCGTACGCCGCGTCGCTGATGGACGGCATTTCACGCAAGGAACCGTGGTTCCAGATGGAGCATTCCACCTCCGCGGTGAATTGGCGTCCGATCAACTACCGTGCGGAGCCGGGCTCGGTCGTGCGCGACTCCCTCGCGCAGGTCGCCATGGGCGCCGATGCCATCTGCTATTTCCAGTGGCGACAGTCCAAGGCCGGCGCGGAGAAGTGGCACTCCTCGATGGTGCCGCATGCGGGCGAGGATTCGCAGATCTTCCGTGATGTGTGCGAGCTGGGCGCCGATCTGGGACGTCTGTCCGACGAGGGTCTGATGGGCACCAAGACGGTCAAGTCCAAGGTCGCCGTCGTGTTCGACTACGAGTCCCAGTGGGCCACCGAGTACACCGCGAACCCGACCCAGCAGGTCGATCATTGGACCGAGCCGTTGGATTGGTTCCGCGCGCTTGCCGACAACGGCATCACCGCCGACGTGGTTCCGGTGCGGTCCGATTGGGATTCCTACGAGATTGCCGTGCTGCCGTGCGTGTATTTGCTGTCCGAAGAGACGAGCCGCAGGGTTCGGGAGTTCGTGGCGAACGGCGGCAAGTTGTTCGTGACGTACTACACCGGATTGAGCGACGAGAACGACCACATCTGGCTTGGCGGCTACCCGGGCTCGATTCGTGACGTCGTCGGCGTGCGCGTCGAAGAGTTCGCCCCGATGGGCAACGACATGCCGGGCGCATTGGATCACCTCGACCTGGACAATGGCACGGTGGCGCATGACTTCGCCGACGTGATCACGTCCACGGCCGACACGTCCACGGTACTGGCCTCCTATAAGGCGGAACGCTGGACCGGCATGAACGAGGTGCCGGCCATCGTGGCCAACGGGTATGGCGACGGGCGGACCGTATATGTCGGATGCCGTCTGGGCCGTCAGGGGCTTGCGAAGAGCCTGCCGGCGATGCTGGGTTCCATGGGGCTGTCGGACCTCGCCGGTGATGGCCGCGTGCTGCGTGTCGAACGCGCCGACGCCGCGGCGGCGAGCCACTTCGAGTTCGTGTTCAACCGCACCCATGAACCGGTGACCGTCGACGTTGAAGGGGAGGCCATCGCGGCTTCGCTCGCGCATGTCGACGACGGGCGGGCCACCATCGATCCGACGGGCGTTGTCGTGCTCAGGCGATAATCGTTGGAAACACTGGGCTGTAAGGGCTTAGGAAAGGCGTATGTTTGCGGTGACACGCGACATACGCCTTATGGGAAAGAAGGCGCTGGCGCTTACCGGGCTACGGCGATGCTGGTCAGCGTCGCCGCGCGCGGCAACTCAAGCAGCAGCTCCGCTCCGAAGCAGGAAGGCGACGTCAAGGAAATCACCGTGTGGGCTTGGGGCCTACGCTGACTCAGGTGGCCAAGGACTTCAAAAAAAGGAGACCGGCATCAATGTCAACCTGGTGAACACCGGCCAGGGCAACAAGACCTGGGACGAGTTCTACCAGGACGCCAAGAAGATTCACACCCTTGGCGACAACTACTACATCACGTCCGACACCGGTGTCGCCGGCTTCTACGACTCGATGACCTGGCTGGCCAGTGCGACGCTGTTCTCCACCGAAGGCGAGACGGTCACCATTAACCTGACTGGCGCCCCGAAGGTCAAGGCCCGCGGTATCTTCGGCGACTACCTTGGCAAGTCCTACACCGGCAACCAGAAGCTGAGCGATGGCGTCGCCGCTTGGGAACAGGCTCTGAAGGACTACGCGAAGGATCAGGGCTACACCGTCAAGTAACCTTCGCAGTCAAACAATCTGGCGTGGTAATGACCGGAATACGGTGACCTTCGGTCATCCCTTCCTCGTGTGAAGGCCCCTCCCCTCATCAGGGAGGGGCCTTCACGTATCTTCACCTGTTGCAGCGCGCGTGTAGACTCTACGATGAGCGAATTCTTCCCGATACATCGAGCACGCTAAGGAGATGACATGACGATATCGGCACGGTTGCGGCGGCTGCGCCTGCGTATCTCGGCGTTGCTCACGATCTGTGCGATGACGCTGGCAGTCGCCTCCTGCGGGCAGCCGGACACGCGCACCGTCATCACCGTCTGGTCGTGGGAACCCAGCATGACGACGCTGATCGCCGATTTCGAGAAGGCTAATCCAGACGTCCGCGTGAAGCTGAACAACATCAGCGGCTACGACCACCTCAACAGCGCTATACAGGACGGGTACGGCACGCCCGACGTGGTGCAGCTCGAATACTATGCCCTGCCGCAGTACGCGGTGAGCGGCCAGCTGATGGACCTCACCGGTCGTGTCGGCAGCTACAGCTCGTTCTTCACCCCAGGCACCTGGGCGTCGGTGCAGCTCGCGCAGCGCACGTACGCGCTACCCATGGATTCCGGGCCTATGGCGTTCTTCTACAACGATGACGCATTCCGCCAGGCCGGTGTCGACGCGACCAAGATCACCACATGGGATGATTATTACGAGGCCGCGAAAAAGCTGAAAAACATCGGCGTGTACATCGCCGCAGACGCCGGTGACGCCAGCTTCTACAATGCGATGATATGGCTCGCGGGCGGTCGGCCTTTCCATACGTCATCCGACGGCAAGACCGTGACCGTCGATCTCAAGGGCGACGCCGGAACCAGGACGTTCACCGAATTCTGGCAGCGCATGATCGACGAGGGACTGGTCAACACCCATCTCAAAGTCTGGTCCGAGGATTGGAAACGTGCGCTGGGTGGCGGGTCGGTCGCCTCCGTGTTCGCCGGAGCCTGGATGCCGTCGCTGCTGCTGTCCGACGTGCCGGGCACATCGGGACTGTGGCGCGTCACGCGCATGCCGACTCAGGACGGCACGGTCACCAATGCCGAGAACGGCGGCTCCGCGCTGGGCGTGCTGCACACCACACGCAAGCCTGAAGCGGCATTCCGTTTCGTGGATTATGTCTGCCACAACAAATCCGGCATCAAGACCCGCGTCGATGGTGGCGCCTTCCCGGCCGACAATGCGACGTTGAACAGCGGCGAATTCCTCAACAAGACCACCGTCACCAGCGAGCATCACGCCGAGGTGGAGTATTTCGGCGGGCAGCGGTTCAACGAGGTGCTGTCCGAGGCAGCGGAGTCCGTGTCGGTCGGATACCAGTACCTGCCGTTCGAAGTGTACGCGCGCAGCCACTTCCGCAGCGCCACCGCAGACGCATACACGTGGTCGGCGGCCAAGCAGGCATACGACCGGGCCAAGGCACGCAAGGGACGTCGAGGACTGACCAATGACGATGGCGGTCCGATTACACTGCCGGACCGACCCGGCAAGAAGATCACGCTGATGAGCGGCATCGCCGCATGGCAGCGCGACCTCAAGGAGTACGGCGTCAATCAGGGCTTCACCATCAAATGACCTGCGCCGGCGTGGCCAATGCCGAAGCCGGTCACGCGAACCCGCTGCCTGCCCGCGCGATTCAGCGATGCGAGTTGCGGCTGTGGATCAGCGCCATGCCTTTGAAGATCAGCTCGGGGTCATACACGTCGATCAGCTCCGTGTCATCCTTGAACACGCGGCCCAGGCCGCCGGTCGCCACGACGGTGAACGGCTCGTCCAGCTCCATGCGGAACTGCCGGATCGTGCGTTCGATGCCGCCGAGGAAGTTGTAGTAGAGTCCGGCCTGCATCGCGGTCTTCGTGCCTGTGGCGAGAATGGATTTAGGCTTGGTGATTTCCACCTCGGGCAGCTGGGCCGTCTCGCCCCACAAGGCCGCCGCGGCCGTGCGGATGCCCGTGGTGATCAGGCCGCAGGTGATCACGCCCTCGTCATTGACGTAGTTGAACGTCGTGGCGGTGCCGAAATCGGCGACCAGCACCGGACCGCCGTACGTGTAATACGCGCCCACGCAGTCGGCGAGGCAGTCCGAACCCAGCGACTTCGGGTCGTCGATGCGAATGTTGATGCCGGTTTTGATTCCGGGGCCGACCACCATGGGATTGATGTTCAGGAACTTGATGATGCTTGCACGGAACGAGTGCATGACCTTCGGCACGACGGACGCGATGATCACGTCATCGATATCAGAGGGACGCAGACCGCTCAGCGCGAGGAACTGCGTGATCATCAGGCCGTACTCGTCGGACGTGTGGTTCGATTTCGTCGTGATACGGTAGGTGCCGATGATGTCGTCGCCGTCCAGGAAGCCGAGAACGATGTTGGTGTTGCCGATGTCGACCGCTACGAGCATGCGAATCCCCTTATGAATCGTGATGCGTGAGCGCATCATGAACGGATGCCTCCACCCATGATAGAACGCCAGCGCGGCATGCGCGCGAGTCGGGTTCGACCTGACGCTACAATGTCCTGTGGCGGACGACCCGCAAGGGCGGCCAGCCGCAGTATCACAATACAAATGAAGAGGAATCATGACTGAAAACCATGGTGCGCACGGCGACGCCGGCGCAACCGACAACGAAGATCTGAACACACAGGAAACCGCTGCGACGAACGAGAGCGCCGCGGCCAGCATGGACGCGCAGCTGGAGAGCCGCGCCAAGAACGCCGCCGGGCACCGGCGGGCTACATGGTGGATCGTCGCCATCGTCGCCGTGATCGCGGTCGTCGCCGTCGTCGCGGGATGCATCGCGGCGTTCGCCGGACGCAAAAACGACACGACGGGCGCCAAGGCGAACGATACGGTCACCATCGGGTTGAAACTCGCGCCCACCAACCTCGACATCCGCAACACCGCCGGATCGGCCATCGACCAGGTACTCATCGGCAACGTCTACGAGGGACTCGTGGCGCGCGACGAGCACAATCAGGTCGTACCAGCCATCGCGAAGACATGGGACGTCAGCGACGACGGCACCACATACACGTTCCATCTCAACGACGGCATGACGTTCTCGAACGGAGACAAGCTCGACGCCGACGACGTGGCATGGTCCATCAACGAGCTCGTCACGAAGCAGTACCATGACGCCGATTCGCTGGTCAACTTCGTCTCCGTCAAAGCGAGCGACCCGAACACCGTCGAACTCAAGCTCAGCGCGCCGTACGCGAACCTGCTGTGGGTGCTGACCGGCCGTCCCGGACTCGTGTTCGACAAGGACGCGAAATACGACGCGAAGACCCAGGCGATCGGCTCCGGCCCGTACACCGTCGAGAAGTTCGTCACCAACTCGTCCATAACGCTCAAGGCGAACCCCAACTATTGGGGCGCCAACAAGGCGAAGACCGACACGGTCGTCGTGCGGTATTTCACCGACGACAACGCGGCCGTGAACGCGCTCAAGTCCGGCGACGTGCAGGTGCTCGCGCCGATCAGCGAGAACCTGGCCGAACCGTTCACCAAGGACAGCGACCATTACGTGGTCAAGGCCGGCGACGACACCGACAAATACGTGCTCGCGTTCAACGGCACCGGAGCGAAGACCTCCGACAAGCGCGTGCGCCAGGCGATTCGCTACGCCATCAACCATAAGGAGATCATCGCCGCGCGCGGCGGTTCGGACACCGCCCTCGGCGGCCCGATCCCCTCCCTCGACCCCGGCTACGAGGACCTGACCGGCATCTACCCGTACGACCTTGACAAGGCGAAGTCGCTGATGTCCGAGGCGGGATACTCCGAATCGAAGCCGCTGCAGCTGAGCCTGACCTACGCGAACATATACGGCACCGAGATCGGCGACCAGCTGCGCAGCCAGCTCAAGAAGATCGGCATCGACCTGAAGGTCAACGTGGTCGAATTCTCCACGTGGCTGCAGGACGTGTATACGAACAGGAATTACGACATCTCGCTCGTTGACCACAACGAAAGCCACGACTTCTACCAGTGGGCCGACCCGACCTACTACTACAACTACGACAACAAGGAGGTCCAGACCCTGTACGCCAAGGCCGTCGCCGCCACGAACGACGACGACCGCGACAAGCTGCTCGCCGAAGCCGCACGCAAGGTGTCCGAAGACGCCCCCGCCGACTGGCTGTTCAACTACCGCGTCACCACCGCGTACGCGAAGGGCGTCACCGGCTTCCCGATCAACCTCAACCAGACCCTGTTGCCGCTGTACAACGTCGCCTACACCAAGTGACGGCTGAAATCGCCGCGTATCCCGGCACAGGCGATTCCGGCCGTCGGGGTCGGTGGCTGTGACGGGATGCGCGGCGCTCTCACCGGAAGGAGTCCACTTGCGATTCGTCATACGCCGTCTGCTGCTGTTCGCGGCGGCGCTGTTCGGCATCTCCATCGTCGTGTTCGCGGCATTGCGCGTGCTGCCCGGCGACGTGGCCTCGGTGATGGCCGGGCTGAATTCCCCGCCGGAACGGGTCGCCGCGCTGCGCTCGCAACTCGGTCTGGACCGGCCGCTGATCGCGCAATACGCCGACTGGATCGGCGCGTTGCTGCACGGTGATTTCGGCACCTCCATTCTGACCGGCCGCTCCATCAGCGCCCAGGTCGGCGAGCGGGCATCGGTGACGTTCCCGCTGATCGTCCTCGGGCTGCTTATCGCGATGGGGCTGGGCATTCCGCTGGGATGCGAGGCGACACTGGCCCGCAGCCGCGCCGCTCGCGGCATGTTTCACATGGTTGCCATCATCGGCGGCGCCGTGCCCGCGCTGTGGGGTGGTCTGCTGCTGATCCTGCTGTTCTCGCGCGGAACCGGACTGATTGGCGTGTTTCCGTCGCAGGGATTCCCCCAAGGCGGGTGGTCCGATTTCGGTTCGGCGCTGATGTCGCTGGTGTTGCCAGCCTGCTCGGTGGGCATCATCGTGGGGCCGGGCTGATGCGGTACACCCGCTCGGCATTGGGCGGACTGGCATCCTCCGGTTACATCGACATGGCCATGTCCTGTGGCATGACCCGCCGGCAGGCGGTGCTGCGCGTGGGATTGCGCCTCGCCATGCCGCAACTGGTCTCCGTCATCGGACTGACGTTCGCGGAGATGGTCACCGGCGTCATGGTCATCGAGAACCTGTTCGCGCTGCCGGGCATCGGCAACGGTCTGGTGACCGATGTCGGCAACCGTGATCTCATCGCCGTGCAGAGCGAGCTGTTCATGCTGGCGGCTTTTTTCCTGCTGATCGGCCTGCTGGTCGACCTGCTGCATCGGGTGCTTGACCCGCGGCTGAAGTCGGCTGACGATGTCACGGAGGTGAACGCATGACGCGACCGATCGATGCCAAGACTCAAGCCGGAGCCGGAAAACCGTCTTCCGGGAACAGCGCGACGACGGCGCAAGACCGTGCCCGCACTGCCCGCGGCGTGTGCGCCGCACGTGTCGTTCTGGGTACGATGTGGGGCTACGCCGCGGGCAAGTTCTCGCTGATCGTGCTCGGCCTATGGCTGGCATCATCCGCGGTGTCGCTGGTATGGACCCCGTATTCGCTGTGGAGCACCGACGGCTACCATGTGTGGGCGAAGCCGTCGCGCGACCACTGGCTGGGAACCGACGGCACCGGTGCCGACGTGTTCAGCTGGTTGCTGGCCGGCTCCCGCACCAACCTGCTGATCGTCGTGCTGACCGTGGCCGTCGCTGCGGTGTTCGGACTGGCCATCGTGGCGTTGATGGTGTCCAGGCACGCGGCGCTTTCGGCGGCATCGGTGGTCGTCGTCGACGCGCTGATATCCATTCCCACGGTGCTGATCGCGCTGATTCTCGCCGTGCCGCTCGGTCCGTCCGTGGCCGTCATCGTGATCGCGTGCGGATTCGGATACGGGTTGAATCTGGCGCGCGTGTCCCGCCTCAGGCGATGCTCGCCGCGCGTTCGTCCTATGTCGAGTCGGCGCTGTCGAACGGCGCTTCGGGACTGAACGTGCTGGCGCGCCATATCCTGCCGAATATCTCGCCTGTGCTGACGGTGCAGCTGTCACTGTCGGCAGGCACCGCGGTGTTGGCCGAAAGCGGTCTGACGTACCTTGGCATCGGCGTGCCGTCGGGCGTGCCCAGTTGGGGGCACTCCCTGGCCACGTCCGTGAAGTTCATCAACGTGTATCCGCTGACCGTGCTGTGGCCGGGGCTGATCGTCACGCTCGTGGTGGTCGCGTTGAACCTGTTCGGCGACGCACTGCGCGACGCCGCCGACCCATTGACGAATCCCCGATTGCGAGGTGCGCGATGAGCGTTACGGTTCGTGACCTGAACATTGCCATCGGCGGTGCGCCCATCGTGCGCGGCGTCGACTTGGATATCGCCGACGCGCAGCGCGTCGGCCTGGTGGGGGCATCGGGCTCCGGCAAGTCGATGATTTCCAAGGCGATGCTCGGCCTGCTGCCGACGCATGCCGTGGTGTCCGGCTCGGTAGTGATGGGCGGCATGGAGACGGTCGGTACGGATGACAGGCGTCTTGCCGACATCCGTGGCCGTTACGCCGGCATGGTGTTCCAGAATCCGGCCGCATCCCTCAATCCGGTGATGAGTGTGGAGAAGCAGGTCGGACTACCGCTGCGGCTCCATTATGACCTGACCGCCGTCGAGCGTCGGGAGCGTGTCCGTGCGATGATCCGCAAGGTCGGGCTGCCGGACGACGTCCTCGGCAAATTCCCCCACGAGTTGTCCGGCGGGCAGCAGCAGCGCGTCGGCATCGCCACTGCGCTGATTACCTCTCCGCGTTTCATCATCGCCGACGAGCCGACGACCGCGCTTGATTCGATCACCCAGCGGCAGATCGTGCGCCTGCTGGTCTCCCTGGTCGATGACATGGGCGCGTCACTGCTGTTCATCACCCATGATTTCGCCGTGCTGGCCCACGCGACGACGCACTGCTATGTGCTTGACGAAGGGCGGATAGTGGAGTCAGGGCGCACCGCCGACGTGCTCGCCTCGCCGCGCGACGAGCGGACGCGGCGGCTGGTCGGGGCTGCCCGGGAACTGACATTGCATGCCGGGGATGCCGGGGATAAGGAGCAGTCATCGTGAGCGATTTCCGTATATCCCAAGTTGCCGCGTCACCCTCCATGACGGAACCGTCAACAAGTGGTTCCGAGCGGAAACTCGACAGGCCCGCCGTCGTATTGGGCGCGCGGTCGATCTGCAAGTCGTTCGGCCGGCGCGCCGCCGCGCATCAGGTGCTGTTCGACGTGGACGTGGACGTATATGAGGGGGAGTGCCTTGCTGTGATCGGCGGCTCCGGCTCCGGCAAGTCGACGTTGACCCGCATCATGCTGGGGTTGGGAACGCCGATGGCGGCACTGTGGAGTACCGCGGCACGCCGGTGCTGCGTGGCGGCTCCGGTCTGCGGCGGCTGCGCCACGATTCCGGACTGATATATCAGGATCCCTACGGATCACTGGATCCCAGATGGACGGTCGGCGATATCGTCGCCGAGCCGTTGTCCCTGCGACGGCGGGGAGCAGGCCGACCCGCAGGCATTCGCGAGAACGTGCACGCGGCGCTGGAACGGGTCGGATTGGATGCCGGCGTGTTCATCGACCGATATCCGATGGATCTGTCCGGCGGCCAGGCGCAGCGCGTCGCCATCGCCCGCGCGATCATCACCGAGCCGGACGTGATACTCGCCGATGAGCCGATGAGCGCCATCGATGTGCCGGCTCGCCTGCAGATCCTGGAGACGTTCGCCGCGATCCGACAGGTCAGGCCGTCCACGGCGCTGATCATGGTTTCGCACGACCTGGGCGTCGTGCAGCATATAGCGGACCGTATTCTCGTGCTGCACGACGGTCATGTGGTGGAGGTCGGCTCCACTGCAAGCATTCTGGGCGATCCCAAGTCCGAATATACGGCTCGTCTTATCGAAGCCGCCTCACTGTAGCGGTGCCGCGGCAAGCGCCGCCACAGCTGACTGGTGCTACAGCACGGCGTTATAGTCGCCGCCAGTGAAATACGAGGCCACCGCGTCGATCACCTGTCGGGTCAGATTGACGCAGGCCTCGTCGTCACGCCATGCCACATGCGGCGTCAATACGACATTGTCCAAGGAGTGCAGCGGGTCGTCCATCGGCAGCGGCTCATGGTCGAACACGTCGATGGCCGCACGCACGTCGCCTCGTTGAAGCCGGCGGGTCAACGCCCCCGGTTCAATGATTTCTGCGCGGGCGGTATTGACGATCATCGAACCGGGGCGCATCCGGTCGAGCTGCCGAGACGTGATGATGCCTGCGGTGCCGTCGAGCAGCGGCAGATGCAGGCTGACGATATCCGACTGCGCGAACACCTCATCCATATCGTCAATGAGGGTGATGTCCAACCCATCGATGCCGTGCACATGGCTGTTCCATACCAGTGTCTTCATGCCGAAACCATTGGCGATGCGGGCGACGGTCCGGCCGATGCCGCCGAATCCGACCAGACCGAGCTTCTTGCCGTGCAGCCCGATGCCGTCGATGCCGCCCCAGTCGCCGCGGCGCACCTCCGCGTCAAGCCGGCCGACCTGTCGGGCGAGCTCCATGATCAGGGCGAATGCGTGCTCGGCCACGGCATGGTCGCCGTAATGCACGACGTTGCACACGCGGATGCCACGCTCGCGCGCGACGGGAAGATTGATGTAGCTGGCGACGCCGGTGCCGCCGAACGCAAAGCACGAGACATGGCCCCGAACGGTCATCGCGTCCAATATGTCATCGGTGATGTGGAAGCCGATGACGATGACGGCTTCGGCATCCTTGGTGCGTTCGAGGATGGTGTCGGTGTCCAGCGTGAAATCGCAGTGCATGCGGATGCGGGCGATATCGTGCAGCAGGGGGAAGTTGGCGGCGAACGGCTCGATCATTGATTCGACGATCACGGGAATCACGATGAGCGGCAGATCCGTGCGCTCCGATTGGGTTTCGATGATGTTTCGTTCGTTCATACTGAAACATTAGGACGCGCTGTACCCGGCATGCGGCGACGCGGACGCGGTGAATGGGCGGTGAACAATCCGCGACACGCCGAAATACAGTGAGTGTAGTGCTGTGTGGAGCGGTATTCGAGGTCTATTCTGGTATCAGAAGGCCAAAAACAGGCTTTTGCGACACGCCGAAGGAACCGCGTCATTGCAACGGTTCCTAGCTTTCCTGCGCCCATCGGTTTGCGTTGTTCGCCCATCCCGTGTATGTTTATCTCTTGCTGCTCAGCACGGCGGACTTCTCCTCCTGAGAACGAAGCTTGTTGATGTGTGGTGGTTTGAGAACTCAAGAGTGTGTTTGTACTACTTTTTTGGTTGATTTTATGCCAGTCCGGTTCCCGCCTGCGGGTGTTTGCCCGTGGGTGCGCGAGGGCGCTTGATGGGGGCCGGGGTTTTTCGTGCGGACTTCTTTTCCTTATTAAGAAGTCGCGTCAATTTTTGGGGTCATCAATGGTTCCCTTTCGTTTTTTGTGGAGGGTTCGATTCTGGCTCAGGATGAACGCTGGCGGCGTGCTTAACACATGCAAGTCGAACGGGATCCATCGGGCTTTGCTTGGTGGTGAGAGTGGCGAACGGGTGAGTAATGCGTGACCGACCTGCCCCATGCTCCGGAATAGCTCCTGGAAACGGGTGGTAATGCCGGATGTTCCACATGATCGCATGTGATTGTGGGAAAGATTCTATCGGCGTGGGATGGGGTCGCGTCCTATCAGCTTGTTGGTGAGGTAACGGCTCACCAAGGCTTCGACGGGTAGCCGGCCTGAGAGGGCGACCGGCCACATTGGGACTGAGATACGGCCCAGACTCCTACGGGAGGCAGCAGTGGGGAATATTGCACAATGGGCGCAAGCCTGATGCAGCGACGCC
>ENA-OQOA01000397-OQOA01000397.1-human-gut-metagenome-genome-assembly--contig:-NODE-397-length-20150-cov-3.780952_pt1 | contig 20150 bp, 15 predicted proteins | sample MGYA00242633_ERZ504888 | MGnify/ENA primary metagenome ERZ504888 (study PRJEB26092, sample SAMD00036372) | human gut metagenome | host: Homo sapiens | study: EMG produced TPA metagenomics assembly of...
TTGGAGTATGGGCTGTTTTCTTAATTTTTATACTGTATTTCATTCAAACGGATATTCGCAATCCGCTTCGCTGCCTGCCTGATTCGGTTAAACTTCTGTCCATTACAGATTGGATCCTGAGATTCTGTTATCTTTTGGGAATAATAATTGCCGCAATGATATATGCCCAGATTCCCGCACCGCCAAAGCAGGTAAGGATCACCCATGCCAGACGCACCAGCGTAGGGTCAATATCAAAATATTCTGCGATTCCTCCACATACACCGCAAAGCATACTGTTTTCTGATGATTTGTATAAACGTTTGTCACCCATGTCCATTTCCTCCTTAAACCCAGATTAGTCGAGCAGATAAAATCATCCGCTTCGCTACTTACTCTACACCGAATAACTTCCTGATTCGGTTAAATACCACTTTTATTTCTGCCCGTCAGAGTGTATAAATATATACTCCTCAGGATGTCTGCAAATCCCTGTGTTCTTTCCCGGAGAAATCTACTGATATATTTCCCATACCGCACTCCAGATTCAGTTTCCTGTCTGCGCCTTTATTGGAAATGCTTTTCTCCCGTCCAAGTCCGCTGTAAGAATCAGAACCTACATCCAGATTTCCCACTCCACATTCCAGATCATAATTATAATCCTCCTGCGTACCGGTCAGTGTCAGATCCAGTTCACCCAGACCACATTCTCCATCTGTCTTCCTGGCGCTCAGATCTGCAAATGTCATACTTCCGGTTCCGATTTCCAGATCTGCCTCCCTTGCAGTCACCGGATTCTTACTTTCAAATTCCCCGGCTCCCATCTCCACACTCAGCTTCTCTGTCTCAATATCTCTGTTCAGATAAACAGTACCTGCACCCATCTCAATCTCCAGCTCCTGAAGCTTAACATCTTCCGGATAAGAAATACACACCTTTCTGTTCTTAGACAGTTTTTTTGTGCTTTTGACCTTAAGAGTATCTGAACTCTCCTTCACTGTCACATTCTTCCCACTGTCATCATAAACTCTGACACAGAAACTGTCACCCTCTTCCAGGATCAGATCATCGTACTTCAGCTCTATATCCAGCTTTGCGGGCTGATACTTCAGCTGATATACAGTGCCATCTTCCTCATCCTCATCAACAGCGCGGGCATAATCCTCACTGTCGTCATAATCATCGCTGTCATCATAATCACTACTATCGTCATAATCATCATCGTCATCATAATCATCGCTGTCATAGTCATCGCTGTCATCATAATCATAATCCCCGTCTGCCACCAGAAGCACCCTTTTCAGGCTTTCCACCCCTGTCAGTTCCGACATACTGGCTCCCATAACACCACCGGCAGTTGTCAGCCCGATTCCCACAGCACCAAAAATCCCCGCTGCGATCAACATTCCTTTTGTAAACTTCTTCATTTAACCGCCTCCTTTCTCTTTCTGTAAAGTACCCTGTTAAAAAAGTCGGTAATCTTCCGAAACCACTTCGGCACAATACGTACTGCGACACTGATCAGCCCCAATACCATAAGGATTGCCAGAGCAATCATAAGACATCCAATTCCTATTGTCATGATCCCGGTTCCGATCATTACAGTCAAAAGCCCTGCTCCAGCCACAACAGCTGCAAGCCCGCCAACCAGTAAAGCCACAGCGCCTATACCCAATCCAACGATCAGCCAGAACGGAAGCAGTAAGATTCCAACTGCAAATGTCAGAATCCCACCAACAGCCCCCTTAACAAAAGGGGAGAGATAAAAAACCCAGCAGAATCACCGCAAGGATCAGCACCGCCTGATTCCCCTTTCTGAAAAAAACGCTTCCCTGTTCCCGACTCTTCTCCATATTTCTCAGGCATCTGTCCTCTCTCTTTAGTTCGGGCATCCTCATAGCCATGCTCCGTATATTCTCCATACTCATAGCCTCCTGCCGAACCTTTCAGATCCGCCTTGATAATCGCTGCAACCTTCTCGGGACTTCCAAGTTCCCTGAGCACCGAAGCTTCATTCTCAGCTCCTGCATCATCGAAATAACTATTATAAAAATCAAGGGCATCCTGCCTCTCTGTCTCGGAAATATCAGCAAGCAGCTTCTCCAGCGCCTGCATAAACTGCGCCCTGTCCATCATCCTATTCCTCCCTCAAACATCCCGCTTATCTTGGATGCATAAATTTTCCATTCAGCTTTATAAAACTCCAGCTGCGCAGCACCTCTGTCCGTCAGCTTATAATAACGCCTGTTACGCCCTGCATACGCCATATCATAAACCTCCAGACAATCATCCTTCTGCAGCCTCCTGAGCACCGGATACAAAGTAGACTCCGAAACATCCAGAACTCCACGCACATCCTGCGTGATCTTATACCCGTAAGTCCCTTCCTTCTCCTTAGAAACAACCGCCAGAACAACCGCATCCAGAAGCGCAGCACCCGTATTAAAAACCATATGCTCACTCCCTCGTTTCAATTATGTTCTGTACAGACAGCATCATCTCTGCAATCCAGCCTTAGAGCGTGTCTGAAAAATGCTCCAGACTATACCAAAGGTAAACGCCATTTCACATCTGATACATTTATTCCATCCTGTTCACATACTATACAGAACATCAATATTGTTTTGTTAACGATATTATATGATGTATAATATGATTTTGTCAATACTATTTAGCAAAAATCATTTATACTTTATAATCATTTTGATACCTTTACCGAAAATACCTCCTTAACGTCTTCCGGTTTACTATAGCACTCCTCATAAATAATGTATTTAAAAGCATTGCTATATATCAATTTCTTATTTCATAAATTACTGCAAACAATCCAGTCCATCATAGCGTGAAGTCCTGCTGAACTGTCTTGATTGCATTATTTTATTAAATTGCTATAGTATTTCATAAACTTAATATTCCATAAACCTCACGTTATACTACAGTTATTTTCAGTAAACAGCGCAGGAAAATATATCTGTCTGAGTGCATTTGCAGGCATCTTAGATCTTCTTAGCCGGTAGAAATCTGCGTTATGGAGAAAAATCGCAACCTGTCTGAGCGAAGCCTGCAGCGGAGCGAGTTTTGCATTTTTCTCCATGCTTTTAGCAGATTTTTACCGGCTTAGAAGATCTTAGATGCCGAAACCGCACTCAGACAGATATATTTTCCTGCGCGTCCCCACCCACCAATCAAAAACTACAGCAAAGGAAACCAACCCATTATGAACGAAAATACAACACAACTCCACCCCGCATTCCTCACCCGAATGAAAGAAATGCTCGGCAACGAATACCCCGCCTTCCTCTCCAGCTTCAGCGCCCCCGAACCTACGGCCTGCGCATAAACACCTCCAAGATCACCTGCGAAGACTTCGAAAACCTGTCTCCATTTCCAACCCGTCAGATCCCATGGATCAAAAACGGCTACTTCTACGATGAAGACATCCGTCCTTCCAGATGCCCATACTACCAGGCCGGCCTCTACTACCTTCAGGAACCCAGCGCCATGACCCCCGCCTCCCGCATCCCCATCGAGCCGGGTGACAGAGTCCTGGACCTCTGCGCAGCCCCGGGCGGCAAGGCAACTGCAGCAGGCGCAGCACTTCAGGGACAGGGACTTCTGGTAGCAAACGATATCAGCACTTCCCGCGCCAGAGCCCTCCTTCGCAACCTGGAACTCTTCGGCATCCCCAAAATGTCTTCGTAGCAAACGAAACACCTGCAAAGTTAACCAAAGCATTCCCCGAATTCTTCGACAAGATCATCCTGGATGCTCCATGCTCCGGAGAAGGAATGTTCCGTAAGGAAGAAGCCCTTGCCAAAGACTGGACTCCCGAAAAATCCCTGGAGCTTTCCGAAATCCAGAAAGAGCTTATCCTCCAGGCAGCCGATATGCTCCGTCCCGGCGGACTGATGCTTTACTCTACCTGCACATTCGCGCCTGCAGAAGACGAACAAACTGTTTCCCATCTTCTGGAAAACCGTCCTGACATGGAACTGGCAGAAATGGAAGATTATGAAGGCTTCTCCCATGGAGTTCCTGAATGGGGAAACAAAAATCCGGAGCTGATCAAATGCATCCGGATTTTCCCACACAAAATGAACGGAGAGGGACACTTCCTTGCGCTCTTCCGTAAAAAAGGACAGGCAATCAAGGAAAGCTCCCGTCCTCACACAAAACCGGACAAAAACGCATTTCCACTGATTGAGGAATTTCTGAACGAAATCGGTCTGAAAACTCTCTGCGGCCAGCCGTTTGACTGGGAACGTGTGGAAATCCGCGGTGATAAAGCCTACTATCTTCCCCCGGTTGCCCACAACTTCCGCGGCATCACCTTCTTAAGAAACGGTCTCTATCTCGGTGACCTGAAGAAAAACCGCTTCGAGCCGTCTCAGCCACTTGCACTGGCAATCCGCAAAGATGAAGCAGAAGCAGTCATCTCTCTCTCCGCTTCTGACGAAAGGATCACCAGATATTTAAAGGGTGAAACCTTAAATATCGAACCCGAAGAAGCAGCCCACAAAAAAGGCTGGCATCTCCTCTGTGCAGATGGATATCCCATTGGCTTCGGCAAACTGGTCAACCAGATCCTGAAAAACAAATATCCGGCAGGGTGGCGCGTATAACACGCGCTTATCCCTGCCGGATATTTGAATTCATAATAATAATATTTATTCCGCTTACAGCAATATCTCTTTCTGCAATGTAAACGAATAAATAATCTTCTCCTTCACTTTTTTCCCTGTCATCCGCTCCAATGCCCGGGCATAATCCTCAAGCTGCACATGATACAGATCGATCAGCTTCTGTTCCTGTCCTCTCTTCACTCTATCCGTTTTATAGTCCACAAGAACAATCTCATCCCCTTCCATAAAATAGGCATCGATAATTCCCTGCACCAGCACTGTTTCGTTCTTCCACCCATCATCGAGCATAGAAGCACTTCTCTGAATCACAAAAGGCTGTTCTCTGTAAAGATGTTTTTTCATGGCAGCCTTCTTCATCCTCTGCCCCAGCCCGGACTCCACAAACCTCCTGATATCCCGGATCCGGATACATTCTGCTTCCTGCTCTGTCATCTTCCGGCTCTCCAGAAGTCTCTTTAACTGAGCCCGAAGCTGTTCCTCTGTATCTGCTTCTGCATAATCCAGACATTCCATTACTCTGTGATAAGCAGTACCTCTGGCAGCCCCCTTATACTCTTCCTGCTTCTCTGCCATAAATGCAGGAACCGGCGCTTCCTGTTCTTCCTCCTGCTCTTCGGCAGACACACTGATATTCTCTTCCAGTTCACTTTCATCATGCCAGCTTCTCTTTTTCAGATCCGAAACACTGACTTTAACCGGAATATCTTCCAGATATTTATACGGATATACAAAGGAAAATCTCTTCTCTATCTCTTCCTTCACAGCCTCATCATACACTTTATTTTCATCCCAGTTCTTCAGATATTCCTCCTGCATCTGGTTTCCTGCCTGGATGAGAACTGCTTTTTCTGTCATCTGACGGACAGTGATCTTTTTTATCACAAACTCAGAGATATCATCGTAAATCCCCGGCTGTTTCTTCATGAGGATTCCATATTCCCACAGAAGTTCACTCATGGCCCGATGCCGCACCAGTGCAGGCAGTACAAAAGCCCAGTAATTCTTTGCTTTCATTCTGGTTCCCAGTGGGAGCAGTTCTTCTTCCTCATCCAGAAAACGCGACAGCGACAGCATCTGCTTTTCCAGCTTTCCGACTGTTCCTGTAAGGATCAGTTTCTCTTTTGCTCTTGTCATGGCAACGTAAAGTACCCTCAGTTCCTCTCCCAGACTCTCTTTCAGAAGCTGTCTTCTGATCACCTGCTTATTCAGCGAAGATGCGATCACCCGTTTCTCCGGTATGATAGCATCAGCCCCTATTCCCAGTTCCGGATGAAGCAAAAGACCTGCATTCATATCCTGAAAATTAAACTGTTTTCCCATACCGGCCACAAATACTACCGGAAATTCAAGTCCCTTACTCTTGTGGATCGTCATGATCTCCACTGCGGTATTGCCCGCTCCTGTCAGATTGACTTCTCCATAGTCTACCTGATATGCCTGTAGCTGTTCGATATAACGAACAAAGTTAAACAGACCCCTGTAGCTTGTCTTCTCGTAGTCCATAGCTTTCTCCACAAGCATGGTAAGATTTGCAAAACGCTGCTCCCCTCCCGGAAGTGCCCTTGCATAATCTCCATACCCGGTTTCTTTCAGCACATAAAGGATCAATTCGTGGACCGGCGTATATGCAGCCATATTTCTTACCTTTTCAAGGAGACTCAGAAATCCTCTTAATTTAATATTCAGAGAGTTCTTTTCATCTGTTCGCAGATTACTGTTTAACAATTCAGATTTCACCTTATCCGGATCCAGTTCTTTTTCGAGGATTTCATTTTCTCCTGCATATGCCGAAACACTCTCATAGAGCAGACCATCAGGATACTGTATTCTAAGCTCTGCCAGTTCCTGTGAAGTGCATCCGACGATCGGTGAACGAAGCACTCCCATAAGCGGAATATCCTGCAGCGGATTGTCACACACCTTCAGATAATTCAATACAGTCACAATTTCGGTTGCAGAGAAGTATCCGGTTCTTGATGTACAATATACGGGAATCCCCTGAGATGCCAGCACTTCCCTGAATGTTTCTGCCCATCCATAGGCAGTGCGCAGCAGGATTACAATATCCCCGTATTCCACAGGCCGGTATTCCTTCGTCTCTTTATCTACGATCTGTTCTTTTCCCACAATTTCTTTAATTCTCTGTGCAATGGCCAGCGCCTCCAGTTCCTGCCCGGTCTGATTTTCCATTTCCCTGCGGTTTCCCAATGCACCTGCGTCTTCATAGTCATGTACATCAGACAGTTCTTCTCCGTCTCTCTCGACCAGAAGAACCTCTGTCTTTACAAATTCCTCTGACTCTCCTTCCGGAAAAGAAGCTCCGGGATAAAGGGCTGCATCTTTGTCATAGGTAATCCCTCCCAGGTCTTCCCCCATGATCTGTCGAAAAATAAAGTTTACACTCTCCAGAACCTGTTCCCTGCTCCGGAAATTTTTGTGCAGGTCAATTCTCTGCTCCTGTGCTTCTTCTGTGGAATAACTTTTATATTTTTCCATAAAAAGCTCCGGCCTTGCCAGACGGAAACGATAGATACTCTGCTTTACATCTCCTACCATGAAGATATTTTTCTTCTGGTTGATCCACCCGGATACTGCTGTTGTCAGAAGCTCCTGCACTAAGTTACTGTCCTGATATTCATCCACCAGGACTTCATCATACTTTGCGGAGAGCTCTCTCGCAGCCTGAGACATATGGATTTCTTCCCCTTCTTTCGTCATCAGTATCTGCAGGGCAAAATGTTCCATATCCGTAAAATCCAGAATATTCTTTTCTCTCTTCGCCTCTCCGAACTGTTTTTTAAATCGTGCCGTCAACTCAACTAACATCTCTATTGGGCCTCTGATATATCTGATCACTTCCAGAAGTTCTTTCTCTGCACTCTGGAAATATCGCTGCCCCAGTTCCTTCAGAATCCCCTTTTCCTCATCCCGGAGATCTTTCACTCTCTGCTTCTTCTGTTCATCTACATCCGCAGCCTTCTTTGTGCTCAGCCGGGCAAATGAGGGTTTCATAAGTATTTCTGCAGTTGTATTATAATCTCTTTTCTCTGCCAGTTCCTGCAGACTTCTTATAAGAAGCAGATCACTGCTCAGTGCCTCATCATACAGATACGGACCATCCGGCTCTGAGCAGATTCTTCGAGCCTCCTGCACCAGAAGCTTCGCTTCCTGCAGTTCATCCTTCACTGCATCCCAGAGCATCCTCATCCACTCAGTCTCTCTTAACTCTTCCAGGGAATCAATCCTGTAATCATCCATACACCCGGACAGCCATTCCTGCGGAAAAGGATTGCTCATAGCCATTTCATATAATTTCTGTATCAGGTTTCCCAGATTTTCATCTGACTTTCCTGTTGCAAAGCATTCCACGAATTTCTGAAACTTTTCATCTTTTTTGGCATAATATTCTTCAAGCAGTGCTTTCACAACATCTCCTCGCAGAAGCTTCAGTTCCCCCTCATCTGCCGTCCGATATCCCGGATCCAGTCCGATCAGATGAAAGTAATTCCGGATAATATAGGCACAGAAACCATCAATAGTTGTAATCTGTGCAGTATGAAGCAGGGTTGTCTGTCTCTGCAGATGCTCATTATCAGGATCCTCACAGAGTGCTTTTTCAATAGCTGCCGAGATCCTCTCTTTCATTTCACCTGCTGCCGCTCTTGTAAATGTCATGATCAGCAGTCTGTCAATATCCACAGGGTGTTCTTTATCTGTTATCTTACTCAGGATACGTTCTACCAGTACTGCCGTTTTTCCGGACCCGGCTGCCGCACTGACCAGAATATTTCTGTCCCGCAGCCGTATAACCTCCTGCTGCTCCTTTGTCCACTGTACGCCCATCTTATTCTGCCTCCCTGTCAAATGCTTTCCATAATTCCTCATCAGAGAAGTTTTTTCAGTCTGCGGAATTCATATCCTGACAGCCTGCGGTCAAATCCGCATACCGTCATATACGGACAATAAGTACACGCATTCTTTTTTCCGAGCTCATAGGGAGAAACCTCTGCATCTCCCTCCAGAATAGAACTTCTTATCTTCTCAATCTTCGTCCTTACATACCGTCCAAGCACTGCGAACTGTGTTCTGTCTGCCACAGAAGAATTTTTGCGAAAGCTTCCGTCCTTATTAAATGCGACAGGAATGGAGCCAAGACTGCTGTCCATCCTGTACACAAGCTCCGGATCTGCCTGAGCCAGCCCATTCATCTTCAGTTCTTTCATAAGACCTGCACTGACTGCTTCCACATCCGCATCTATCTTCTCCTGGATCATAGGATCCTTGATATTGTAATAAAAAACTCCCGCAGGAATAATCTCCTTATCCGGATATTTCTTCTGCTCTACACGCAGAGCACCATCCAGATAGATCATCAGCTGTAACTGCAGGCCATGATACAGATAAACCAGGTCAAAGGATGTATTTCCGGTTTTATAATCAATCACCTTCACATACACCTTATTCTGATCTTCCATAATATCTACTCTGTCAATCCGTCCTCCCCCGAAGGTTACCTCAAAGCCTTCCGGCTGAAATTCTCCCTGTTCCAGCTGTTTCTGAAGTGCCCATACCGTCCTTCTGAGGATTCTCCTTGTTCTCTCGATCATATATTCATTTCTGGCACTGCTTTTGAGCACCGTGTTTCCATAATCTGCCACAATATTATCCAGACACCGGTCCGCAATCTCATTCCGTTCCTGTTCTGTCAGCTCTGTCCATTTCATACCTCTTTTTCGCACTTCTTCTGCAAAGCTTTCCAGTGCTTCATGCATAACATTTCCCATATCCATAGGTTTAAACTCATATTCCACACGCTCGGTAAGCTTCATTCCATACTGAAGGAAATGTGCAAATGCACAGGCTGCAAAACGTTCCAGTCTGGTAGCACTGTAAGGTGAAACCTCTCCGTATAATGCCTTCGCCACACTCTGGCTGATAATGTCCTCTGGTTTTCCGGCAAAAGCCGACTGTACCAGCTTCTGTACTCTGCTTCTGTATTCCGTATTCCGCAGATACCAGCTATAAAGCTCTCCAAACATTGCATCCGTCTCATCTGCCTGCTCCAGAATATCCTCATGTTCTTTCTCTGTCTCCTGTACCAACTTCTCCAGAAACAGATCAATCCCAGCTTCCGGATTTTCCGGATAACAATAATTGTTTATAGAATTTTTATGGGGTCTGACCCCGGCTCCACCCTCAATTTCCAGCTTCGGATACAGACTGCGTATACTCCCGATCAGATATGCCGGACTTATGCCTTCTCCTTTTGCATTGGTATCACTATAGGAGAGGATCAGCTTTTCTCCCGGTTTCGTCATATTCAGATACAGATAAAACCTCTGCATATTCATCAGTTCTTTAGGCCCCGGTGCCAGTTCCACTCCCTGCTCCTGGAAGAAATCCCTGTCAAGCTCTGATAAGATTCCGCCTGTCTGTGTGCTCTTTGGGATATTTCCCTCATTCACGCCAACAAAGAACAACGCCTTAATCTCCTTTAAGCGGGATCGTTCCATATCACCCACCATTACCTGATCTATGCTCGGCGGAATCAGCGCTACTTTTGCCTGAGAAAGTCCTGATTCCAGAAGCTGTCGGAACTCCTGTCTGTTTACCGTTTCTTCGCCAAGAATCTCAACCATCTTATCCAGCAGGTCCATCACAATTCCATAAATCTGGTTATATTCTTTTTCCATTGCTTTATCGCCTGACTCTTTAAACTTTCGCTCCTGTCGTTTCAGTTTCTGCCAGACATTGCTTTTTTGGATAAACTCACAGAGAATCCGGCAGTACTCTTCCACTGTCTTCTTCCCGGAACCAAATCCCTGTGCAAGTTCCCTTACTTCTTCCGCAAAGATTTCTCTGATCTCATTCAGTTCCTGTATCTTCTCCGCTTCCATTCCTCTGTATACACGAACCCATTTTTCAGACCATTTCTTATATCCCCGGATTCCCAGCGCCAGCACGTAATTCTCCAGCTTATCAGCCTGTTCTCTGGTAACTTCTGACATCCCGCATCTGAGATAACGGAAAACACTCTCATAAGGAAATCCCTGTACCGCCATCTCCATGGCAGCGCGCAGATACTCCACAAAAGGATTCATCATTACCGAGTGCTTCTCGTCAATAAAATATGGAATATCTGCCTCCTCAAATACCTGTGCTGCAAGTCTTGCATATTCTTCCAGATTTCCTGTGATCACTGCAATCTCACCATAGCGGTATCCGCAGGTACGCACAAGTTCTGACATCCTTCTGGCAGCCTCCCGCATTTCTTCCAGGGGGGATGGCGCAGTAAATATTTTTATCTCCTGCTGTTCTTCGGCATACACGCCCTTTCTGTAGCGGAAGATATTTTTCTCCAGAAACTGTAAGGCAGGTGCCTGTGCAAACCGGGACTGTCCGGATGGTTTCAGATACACTGGATCCTCCAGATCTCTGGTCAGCCCTGCAAGTGTCCGTATCATCTGCTTGCTCATAAAGAAAAGCTGATAAGGTTTTCCCGGAGAAAAAGCATCCTCCCGTTCGTCCATAGTCACAGTAACACTTATGCGGTCAGCAATGACCAGAAGTTCCCTGAGCACATTGACCTGAATTGGCGTGAATCCGGTAAATCCATCAAAGAGAAATTCCGCTCCCTTAAGTTTCTCGGAAAAAGGAAGCTGTTTAAGCAGGACATCCATCACCTCTTCCCCTGTCATATAATGCCCCTTCAGGAATTCCCTGAATGACTGATAAAGGATTCCCACATCCTTAAGCTTCATTTCAAGTAATGGCTGATCTTTGGCCTTCTCTTTCATTTCTGCCAGATTCTCTTCTCTGATATCATACTGCATAAATTCTGAAACCAGAGACTTCACCTCATCCAGATATCCCGGCTTATTCATCTGACTTCCCAGATAGGCAAGTTCCTTTCTGTGCTGCTGCACCATTTTCTGCAGCACCATGCTTTTTCCCGTATCTTCCAGAACCTTTCTGTTATCTCCGCCGGTTTCTTCAAATACACGGTACGCAAGACGTTCAAAGCTCAGGATGTCAATATTCAGGATTCCTTTTCCCGGATGCATTTCCACCAGCGTCTTCTGTGTCTGCATGGTAAACTGCTCCGGAACAATAATATAGTAATTTCTCTCCGGATGTTCCATGGACTCCCGGATTACTCTCTCATATGCAAAATAAGACTTTCCGGCACCGGAACTGCCGATAATAAACTGTAATGACATTCTTCTCTCCTTACTGTCGGTTACTCACATTCGTTGTTTCAGTATATCATAATTTAAGCACTTCTGTAATAGAATATACAAAACCATCCAGGAGGCGTGTACCATGAGTGCAAAAACAAAAATCATAGTCCTACATATGAAGGAAGTTATATACACCGGCATCTTTCTCCTTCTTGCTGTCATCCTGGCTATTGTACTTTTTTTCATGTTTGGACCCGGTCAGAAAAAAAGTGCCTCAGCCGATGCCAAAAGCCTGTACAAACCGGGAATTTATACTTCCTCCATCGACCTGAATGAAAACACCTTTGACCTGGAAGTAACCGTTGACTCTGACAGGGTAACTTCCATCCGTCTGGTAAATTTAAGCGAAAGCACCGCAGCCATGTTTCCTCTCATGGAACCGGCTCTGGAATCACTGGCCAGCCAGATCTATACCTCCCAGTCGCTGGAAAATATCCAATATTCCGAAGATCAGAAATATACCTCCATGATTCTTTTGAATGCAATTGAAACAGCACTGAAAAAAGCGGAGAACAACTGATCGTTCTCCGCTTCACCATGCAAAATCACGCGGATAGAATCATCCACTCCGCTATGCGATTCTAAATATCCATATTTTCAAGCTGCTCCAGCCATACTCCTACACTTGCATCACTTGGCATTCTCAGATCACCTCTCGGTGAAACCGCAACGCTTCCCACCTTCGGGCCATCCGGAAGACAGGAACGTTTAAACTGCTGTGCAAAAAATCTCCAATAGAAGGTTTTCAGCCATTTGAAGATTGTCTCCTTATCATACATTCCTTCAAAAGTCTCACATGCCAGCCTGTAAATTTTCTCCGGTTCAAATCCTGCACGAAGCATATAGTACAGATAGAAATCGTGAAGTTCATAAGGTCCCACCAGATCTTCTGTCTTCTGTGCGATCTTGCCATCCTTAGGCGGCAGAAGCTCCGGACTTACCGGTGTATCCAGAATATCAAGAAGAACCTCTGTCAGCTTCTCATCTTTGCAGGTATCCGCATAATAACGTACAAGATGACGCACCAGAGTTTTCGGCACTGAAGCATTCACGCCGTACATGGACATATGGTCACCATTGTAGGTTGCCCATCCCAGAGCCAGCTCAGACAGATCTCCTGTTCCCACCAGAATCGAGCCATCCTGATTTGCACTGTCCATCAGGATCTGCGTTCTCTCTCTTGCCTGGCTGTTCTCATAAGTCACATCATGCACAGACGGATCATGAGCAATATCCCGGAAATGTACATTTACTGCTTCTTTGATATTGATCTCACTTAAAGTCGCACCCAGACACTGACTTAATTTGCAGGCATTCTGATAAGTTCTGTCTGTGGTTCCAAAGCATGGCATGGTAATACAGTGGATATCCTTTCTGTCCGCACCGGAAAGGTCAAAGGCTCTTGCGATCACAAGCAGTGCCAGTGTGGAATCCAGACCTCCGGAAAGTCCCACTGTTGCCTTATGGCAATGGATATGATCCATACGTTTCTTAAGTCCCATTGCCTGGATATTCAGGATTTCATCACAACGCATATCCCTTTCTTCTTTTCGTGAAGGTACAAAAGGATACTGCGAATATTTTCTGGTCAGTTTTGTCTCTTCCACATTCAGATGGAAGCACACTTTAATATGATCACTGTCGTCAGCCGGCTGATAAGTAGTCAGTCTTCTTCTCTCATCGTTCAGCCTCTGCACATCAATCTCACTGTATACAATACCATTGTGGAAACGTTTTCCTTCCGCAAGGATCACTCCATTCTCTGCGATCATATTCTGACCGCCAAAGACCAGATCCTGTGTAGACTCACCTTCTCCTGCATTTGCATATACATATCCGCACACCAGACGTGCAGACTGTCCGGAAACAAGATCTCTGCGGTAGCTGTCCTTTCCGACCATCTCATTGCTGGCTGACAGATTCACGATCAGATTCGCTCCTGCCTGTGCATGGAGAACGCTTGGCGGCAGTGTCACCCATAAATCCTCGCAGATCTCTGCTGCTGCCACAAGCTCCGGCTCCTCCTCACAGATAAAAAGAATATCTGTTCCAAAAGGAACTCTCTTTCCCTCAATATCCACATATTCCAGACAGCCAAGACCTGATGCAAAATGGCGCTGCTCATAAAATTCTCCATAGTTTGGAAGATAAGTTTTCGGAACCAGACCAATGATCTCGCCTCTGTTTAAAACTGCTGCCACATTATATAATTTTCCATGATTTCTGAAAGGCACACCTACAAAAACAAGGGCATCCACATCAGCAGTTTCCTTTGTGATCTTCAGCAAAGTTTCCCAGGCGCTGTCGAGAAGACGTCTCTGCAGGAAAAGATCCTGACAGGTATAGCCTGTGATACAAAGCTCCGGAAAAACCATAACCTTCACATGTTCTTTCTCCATCTCATGGATCAGTCTGATAATCTCATTTCCATTGGCATTGCAGTCTGCAACTGTGATATAAGGTGTTGCGGCTGCTGTTTTGATATAACCGTTTTTCATTTTCTACCTCTTCTTCCCTGTGCTCCGGCAGATCTATCTGTCAGTACATTGGCGTCTCTTATTTACATTTACGCAGGATTTCTTTCAGTTCTTCCACTGTAAATTCATAATTCTTATTACAGAAATGGCAGTTCATCTCAATGGACTTACCTTCCTGGATCATTTCATTGAGTTCTTTTCTTCCAATGCTGATCAGAGCTTTCTCCACTCTTTCTCTGCTGCAGTTACAGTAAAATTCCGTAGGAACTTTCTCATTGATCTCCATATCAAAGCCCTCCAGAACTTTCTCAAGCAGACTCTCAGGAGTATGCCCCTCTTCCAGAAGATTTGTGACAGATGTGATTTTCTGCACATTTTCCTCAAGCTTCGCAATTGTGCTTTCTTCCGCAAACGGCATCAGCTGCACGATAAATCCGCCAGCCTGACGTACTGTATTATCTTTATTCATAAGAACTCCAAGACCAACTGCTGACGGTACCTGTTCACTTGTAGCAAAATAATAGGTAAGATCTTCTGCGATCTCGCTGGTCTGAAGCGCAACCTGTCCAACATAAGGCTCTTTCAGTCCCATATCCTTGATCACGTTCATAAATCCTACTCCGACAGCACCTGCAACATCCAGTTTGCCCTTGCTGTTTGCCGGGATACATACATCAGGATTTCCCACATATCCCTTTACACGACCTTTGGAATCTGCTGTCACAGTAATTCCTTCTAGAGGACCTCCTGCCTTAATCTGAAGTGTAAGGATGTCCTTATCCCCCTTCATCATGGTACCCATCATAGCACCTGCTGTAAGAAGACGTCCCAGTGCTGCTGTGGCTACCGGGCTTGTATTGTGATCCTGTCTCGCTGTTTCTACTGTTTCTGTAGTAACTGCCGCAAATGCCCGAATCTGATCATTCGCTGCAATTGCTCTGATAATATAATCGTTCATTCGTTTATTACTCCTGTTATTTCTTTCATATTATTTTCATTTTGTCCATGGCTTAACATCAAATCAATAGCAATCCCCGTAAACAATGCATTAATTAAGAGGCCTGCTATAATCGCATCAATCCGCGCGATGTGTCTCAGGTTTCTCCGGAATCCTTCCATGATATCCGTTCTGTGCACTTTTTCCATGCTCTCTTGCAACAAAAGTCAGACGTTCACAATTCTCATCACCCGGATTATGAGTATATGCATCACAGACTGCCACCAGTTCCATTCCTGCTTTCACAATCATAGCCTTGATTGCTTCTATGGAATATGCTTTCTGTACATGTTCCTCCTCACACTTCTCATACAATCCGTCTTCTCTTGGAAGAAAAAGTGCCAGTTCATATACATTCAGGGCATTTTCCCTGTCATAACTGTTCTCCCAGATAAAGCTTCCGTCCTCTCTGTCCTCAGCAATAGTCGTATCACCGATCACATCCCGGTATTTATGGATCGTATTCATATCAAAAATGAACAGTCCGCCCGGATCCAGATAATTATTTACCAGCGCAAAAAGATACTCCAGATCTTCCTCGTCCGTCAGATAATTCATACTGTCACAGACACTGATCACAGCACGAACCGTACCATATAACTCAAAATCCTGCATATCCTGCAAAAGATATAGAATATCATGACCGGATTCCGCCCGCTTCTCCATAGCCTCTGCAAGCATCTCCTCAGAATTATCGATACCGATCATATCGTATCCGGCATCTGCAAGCATCTCTGTCACAGTACCTGTTCCACATCCCAGCTCCAGAACCAGACCATCCCTGATCTCGTCCTGAGCCAGTGTTTCTATAATATAGTCTGCCCATTCACGATAGTTTACATTATCCATGAAAACATCATAAACACCGGCAAATCTTCCATATGATTCCATTCATCAGCCCTCATTATCTACCTGTTTTACTGTTCACTCCGTTCACAGCAACACATATTTTCCCTGCTATTCTACCACAACATCCGTTCTTATGTAAATAACAGGTTGGTCTCTGTCAGCGCAAAAAAGGACGACTGTTTTTTACAGCAGCCGTCCTTTTCAACTTTTCTGTTACTGATTCTTAGGCATATAGCGGACATACGCCGGTTCTCCATGATAGTAATAGTCAACACCGTTCTCATCATAAACGTCCTCACCATTAGCAAAATCATAGGTATTTCCGTCATCATCACACCATGTACCGTCACCGTTCGGATAAATTACAAGCGGATATCCGTCGGAGTTTCTGTAAATAGTTCTTGTCTGATCTGTATCATAGTCCGGATCATCTGTTCCTACAGGTGTTCCGTCTGCATAATATCCATTGGAAGAACCATCGTCATAATCATAAGATCCGTCACTGCTGCCATCAGAAGTATAGTCTGATGAACTGTAATCTGATGAACCGCCCGATGAAGTATCGCTGTAAGAACCGTCTGTGCCTGCTGAAGAACTTCCATCTGATGAACTGCCGGATGCTGTTTGGTCTGTACCTGCAGCCGCTGTTCCTGTAGTTCCTGAAGTGCCGTCCGCAGTTGTACCTGCTGTAGTTCCTGAAGTTTTTCCTGTTGCTGCTGCTTTCAGTACAGAATCACCGGAAATAGTGAATGAATCAACAGAAGTCTTGATTCCTGCCAGTGCTTTCTCATCCTTTACAGAACCTGCAACACTGTAAAATTCTGTTGTATTATCTGTGAAATATTTATTTACAACATATTTATAGTCACTCTTGTCAGTGAGGTAATGAACTGTATAGCTGTAAACATTTACACCGCTGACTTCCTCTGATTTATAATCCTGGATCTCAAAATCTGTACCTTCTACAAGATTATCTGCCTTTACAAGTGCAGAGGCTGTATCCTGTGAGCTTGGAATGATCGCCACAGACATATCCTCCTCACCGGAACCATGCAGGATCAGGAGTTTGCCCTGTTTCGGTGACTCGAAGCTTAACATATCGTCAGAATCTGATTTATTCGCCCATGTCGCATCCGGAAGTTTAATGGATACTGCTTTGTTCTTAGATGTATAGGTAGTATTCTGGGCATTGGCCGGTGCAGGGGTAGGAGTTGCTTTCGCTGCTTTGGTTGGCTCCGGTGTAGGAGTTACCTGTACTACACTTGAATCCTCGTCACTGCCGCCTCCAAAGCATGCAGTCATGGAAACAGATAATACAGTTGTTAAGGCCAATAACATTAGTACTCTTTTATTTTTCATAATATCCTCCTTAGAATAGATATATAGTCTTCAGGTAATATTTGATATCAGGTCAGGAGAGGAAACCTCTCTCTGATATTATTATAACTGTTCCGTACTTTATAAAATATGATATCAGGGTCAAAAGATATTTTGCCCCTAACATTATATATTTTACAATTTCATTACATAGATGTCAATGTCGATTTCTCAGCCTTCTGCGATTTGCATAGTCTGTCATAACGCCATTTTTCTGCTTCATCATACCATTTATCTTTTTTTCTCTGTAACTGAGAGATTACTTGTTACTGTGAACGGAGTGAACAGTAACGATTACTTTTTTATTTTTCCACTTCATACATATGCAGTTCATGAAGGGCTCTTGTTGCAGCGATATATCTCGCCTGACGCACAAGCGGGCTCTGATCTTTCTGCGGAAATACTGCAAATACCTGATCAAATTCCAGACCTTTTGCCAGATAGAATGTCGTAACTGTAAGACCTTTCTTAAAGCTTGTGCTGTTTCTGTCCAGATAAGACAGACGTTCTTTTATATCAAATCCTTTTTCTCCCAGAATTTCTTTCAGAAGAAGCCACATATGTTCTGCTTCTTTCTCTGTACGCAGGACAACCGCTGCTGTTTCATATTCTTCTTCGCCGAGTTTCAGAGTTCTGCAATCTCTTCCGCAGCATGGCTCATATCTGCAAATATTTCTCCTCCACCGGAGCACCATGACGTTCAAAGAGTTCCATATCTTCAATACCCGCAAGCTGATTTGCATAAGACGCAATCTCTATGGTGTTACGGTAACTCTTATTCATAATGATCTTGTGGATATCCCTCCCGAAAATCTTCGGCAGAAATTTCAGCACATCCTGCTGTTTATCATCCATAGTCTGTGCCCGGTCACCCAGGATCGTCATTCTGCAGGAGAAAATCCTCTGCAGAATTTCATACTGAAGCCTTGAGTAATCCTGCATCTCATCTACCACCAGATGCTTGATATTGCTTCTTCCCTGCTGGCTCTGCAAACGATATTTCAGGTAAAGAACAGGATAAACATCCTCATATTTCAGCTTTCTTTTCTCATAAGAAACACGCGGAAGTCCTTTGTATCCATTTTCTTTCAGGAACTGACTGTAGATCACATAAAGATCTCCGGTCACATACAGCTTCATGAATTTCTCACGGATCAGGTCTTTCTCATCATCTGCCAGATCACGGTCCCGCAGAGTTTCCACCTCGTCAATGAAATAATCTGCAACTGCATCCATCCTTGAGAGCAGTGGAAAATCCTGGAATTTGAAATAAACAATTCAATAATCTCTGATTCTTTCTTTACAAATCCCTTATATTCCACATCTTTAAAATTCATCAGCCGGTCTTCCAGTTCCACCAGATAGCGTTCCATAAGATTTATAAATTCCATGGACTGCTTTTTCTCTGCCAAAGAAGCTTTCTGCGGAAAACGGATTCTGCGTTCAATTTCATCATAGCGGTCTTCGCAGTCAGAAACTGTATCCCTAAGCTGCTTATAGGCAAAAAGATCAAAGCTCATTTCCTTAATATTCTCTTCTCCCAGTTCAGGAAGGATATGGGAGATATAATCGGAAAACACTCCATTTGGTGACAGGATCAGAATATTGGAAGACTTCAGATTCTGTCTGTCATGGTAGAGAAGATAGGCGATCCTGTGAAGCGCCACGGAAGTTTTACCGCTTCCTGCTGCACCCTGGATCACCATGATCCTGTCTTTGGTATTTCGGATAATGGCATTCTGCTCCTTTTGAATGGTACGGATAATGTTCTTAAGCTGTACCTCACCGTTACTTCCCAGCTCTGCTTTCAAGATCTCATCATCAATCTTCACATCACTCTCAAATTCGTAGATCATTTTTCCGTTGCGGATCTTATACTGCCATTTCGAAGCAACCTCGCCATGGATTTCACCCATGGGAGCCTCATAAGAAGCCGGTCCTTTGTCATAGTCATAAAACAAACCGCTTACCGGAGCACGCCAGTCGTATACTAATGGAATATGCCCTGCTTTCTCTGCGAAATTTCCAATTCCAATATAAAAGATCTCCGGTTCGTCCTCTCCTTCGTAAATGAAATCCACTCTTCCGAAAAATGGAGAATCTGCCATTCTGCGAAATCTCTGCTTCAGGATCAGCTGCTCTTCATTTGCGGAAATCTGGCGGAACAATGCCTGCTGATTATCATAATTCTCATAACCATACTGGTCCATCTCTGTATAATTTTCCCAGTAATACTCATGCATTCCCTCAATCTCTTTCTGGCCTTCCACCAGAGAAAGGCTGATTTCTGTGATACGTTCTTTTAATTTTTCCAGCACATAGCCCAGATATTCTCTGCCGTTTTTCTTATCTGTCATATTGTTGATATCCTCTGATATTTGCAACTGTTCAGCAATTTCACAGTTACAATACTCCTTATTATTGTTATCATTTTCTCTTATTATTATGATGATAAAATATAGTTACTGTTCACTCCGTTCCCAGCAACACGCTTCGCGATGCAGGAAATATGAACCTCCTTGTGCAATGCCCAAGGAGTATCGTTTGCTTCGCAAACTTAATTTATGCTAATCGCATAAATTCGCGC
>ENA-OQOA01000399-OQOA01000399.1-human-gut-metagenome-genome-assembly--contig:-NODE-399-length-20046-cov-3.589789_pt1 | contig 20046 bp, 15 predicted proteins | sample MGYA00242633_ERZ504888 | MGnify/ENA primary metagenome ERZ504888 (study PRJEB26092, sample SAMD00036372) | human gut metagenome | host: Homo sapiens | study: EMG produced TPA metagenomics assembly of...
TTTGGATTTAGCTGTAAAATCCATTATTGCTTCGCGTGTTATTAATACAGGACAGGTATGTAATTGTTGTGAGCGCGTGTATGTACATTCTAGTATAAAAGAGGCTTTCCTTGAGAAACTGTTGGCAGGATTCAAGCAGGTGAAAGTGGGGGATCCGAATCAGTATACAGACCTCGATATGGGTCCGTTGATTGATGCCAAAGCACTGAAATCAGTAGAAGAGAAAGTGAAAAAAGCTATTGAGCAGGGAGCTGAGTTGCTATGCGGTGGTCATCGTATCGGTACTAAAGGATATTTCTTTGAACCGACGATTTTGATTAATTGTACCCAAAAGATGGATATTATTCAGGAAGAAACTTTTGGACCGGTACTTCCGGTTGTTGAGTTTACAGAGGTGGAAGACGCCATTGCCTGGGCTAATGATTGTGAATATGGGTTGACTTCTTCTATTTATACTCAGAATCTGGATATGGCATTTAAATTGATTCGTGCGTTGAAATTTGGTGAAACTTATGTGAATCGTGAGAATTTTGAAGCTATGCAGGGATTCCATGCCGGATGGCGTAAATCTGGTATCGGTGGCGCGGATGGTAAACATGGTCTGGAAGAGTATTTGCAGACGCAGCTGGTTTATTTGGAGACTAAAGGGTAATTTTTATAATTATTCTATGTAGGATTATCTCGGGATATAATTCGTATTTTATGTCTCGAGATACATCTTGTTATATGATGGATATTTATTATTGATTTGGATTGATACTTTAAGAAGTATAGAGTACAAAATACTTGTTGTTTCGTCCTGTTGGAAAAGGTTTATTCATCATAAAACAGCATGCTATGAAATTATTTTTTCTTTCGTATTTGCCTTATTGGCTTTTACTACTTGTACAAAACCTGACAAGGAAGTCTATATCTTCACTTCTCATCGTGAGCCGGCATTGGACGGGTTACATTATCTTTACAGCTATGACGGTTATCATTGGGATAGTATTGCAGGTTCATGGCTGAAACCGGAAATAGGAAACAAGACCCCTTATTATAATTATTTCACTAAACAGACCGAAGAACAGAAATATGCTCCCAATTCGATGATGCGTGATCCGTCCATTACCCAAGGTCCGGATGGAACCTTTCATTTGGTGTGGACCATCAGTTGGAATGGGGAACAAGGATTTGGTTATGCCAGTTCTAAAGACTTGATTCATTGGAGCGAACAACGTGAAATCAAAGTGATGAAAGACTCTTTGACTAACAATGTGTGGGCACCGGAAGTTTTCTATGATGATGAAAAGGGACAGTTCATCGTTGCCTGGTCCTCTGCCATTCCAGTAGAGAGATATACGGCAGCCGATAGTTTGGGAGCTAATAAAAGTCACCGTGCCTATTATACCACGACCAAGGATTTCCAAACGTTTGCTCCGGCAAAGGCATTTTATGATCCCGGATTTAATTCTATTGACGGATTTATAGTAAAGCGTGATAAAAATGACTATGTATTAATTATAAAAGACAATCGTAAGCCTGGTTACAGTGATCTGTTCTGTGTGTCCGGACCATCGGCGGAAGGGCCTTATACTAGTCCGTCAACGAAATTTGCACCGACTTATTCCGAGGGACCGTGTGCCGTGAAAGTAGGTGATGAATGGTTGATTTATTTTGATGTTTATCGGGAAGGTCGGTTTGGAGCCGTAGCGACAAAGGATTTTAAGACCTTTACTCCTATAGACAATCAGATTTCTATTCCGCAAGGACATAAGCATGGTACTATTATAAAAGTTCCTGAATCAGTTTTGCTGAACCTGAAAGCGGAGGAAGCTAAAAGATTCCCTCAAAAAGACTAGTTATTACCCTGAATTGTTTACTTGAATAAGTTACTTTGGGCTTTGAAATTTATATGATAAATGCGCAAATGAAAAACAAGAATCTGGTATTATTTGTTCTTCTCCTTTTGTTGGGGGAGAATTGACTTCGGCGTCAGCCCAAGGAAAGTCCGGGATCTATAAACCTTGGAGCCATGGACGACTGAAAGTAAGTAAAGAAAATCGTTATCTGATGAATGCGGACGGAACTCCTTTTTTCTGGTTGGGGGATACAGGATGGCTGTTGCCCGAGAAACTGAACAGGGATGAAGTTGCTTATTATCTGGAACATTGTCGTCAGGCAGGATTTAATGTGGTACAAGTACAGACTATAAATGGAGTCCCTGCTATGAATTTCTATGGTCAGTATTCCATGATAGATGGCTTTAACTTTAAGAATATAGACAGAAAAGGAGTTTATGGATATTGGGACCACATGGACTATATTATTCAGAAAGCTGAGCAGAACGGTATTTATATAGCGATGGTATGTATCTGGGGAGGTTTGGTACGCTCCGGAAAGATGAATGTCGAAGAGGCCAAGGCGTATGGTAAATTTTTAGGTGAACGATATAAAGATGCTCCTAATATCATTTGGGTAATCGGTGGAGATACATACGCCGACCGGAATATCGAGATTTGGGAAGCCTTGGCAAACAGCATTCTTGCTGTGGACAAGAATCATATAATGACTTTTCATCCGTTTGGCCGTACATCTAGTGCTGCACATCTGAATAATAAGGAGTGGATGGATATGAATATGTTCCAAAGTGGGCACAGACGCTATGGTCAGAAAAAAGGAGATGGTGATACTTCTGTAACCGGATTGGAGGAGGACAATTGGCGTTATGTAGAAGATGCTTTGTCTATGACTCCATTGAAGCCTGTTTTGGATGCAGAACCCAGTTATGAAGGTATTCCTCAGGGATTGCATGATCCTGCCCAGCCACTCTGGCGTGACTGTGATGTAAGACGCTATGGGTATTGGTCTGTTTTTGCGGGTTCTTGCGGACATACGTACGGACATAACAATATCATGCAGTTCTTGAAACCGGGTACACCGGGTGGATATGGGGCTGATGGAATAGAGAAACCTTGGTATAAGGCGATGCAGGATCCCGGCTTCAATCAGATGAAATATCTGAAGAATCTGATGTTAACTTTCCCTTATTTTGAACGTGTACCAGATCAAAGTGTGATTGCCGGTACGAATGGGAATCGTTATGATAGAGCCATTGCTACTCGCGGAAAGGATTATTTGTTAGTATACAATTATTCCGGAAACCCGATGTCTGTTGACTTGACTAAAATCAGTGGCGCAAAAAAGAAGTATGGTGGTATAGCCCTAAGGATGGAAAACTTTCTTTTATAGGGGAATTTGATAGTAAAATTACTCCTTTTATCTATGATGGCAGTTATAACCGAGATAATGATCAGGTATTGATTGCTGTAGATTCAAATAAGAATTATATTTCTACCAAATGGTTCGAACTTCCCATGGTAAATCAATAGTGTTTTGAGGAATACAGCCAAAAAGTCTTATTAAGTCTTAATGAAACGGGAAAAGTCAATGCGGAAATTGTAATTTTGAAAAAACACATTTACAAATGAAACGCATTGGCTTTTTCTTATTCTTTTGCATTCTTTCCTTGTATGGTCTGGCACAAGCTGAAAATGACAAGGATACGCTCATCATTCGACAAGATAAAATCAATGAATTTATCAATGAGATGAATGAGGTTGATAAAAGTATGGATTTTATAAACGAACCTCCTACGTTGACACTTCCCGTTTTATCTGATACGCTGCGGATGCCAAAATTTGATTTAACTCCTCGTGAAGAAATGTCTAAAATATCTCCCTATACTTTTTCCGGGAATCCTTTCGGCCATGATTATATAGATGGACGTGCTTGTCAGATTAATAATACAGGGATTCTGAGTGGTTATCATTCATTTCAAGGATTGTCTTCTATAGGCGAGGCACGCAATGTCGGGGTGATGTATACCCAGCGGCTCAATGATTTTATAACCGTGACAGGAGGAGTATATGCTGCTAAATACAATGTATATGGAGTCCGCTTTAATGATTTCGGTGGTAAGGGAAAATTGTCTTTTCGCATTAATGACAGGATGAAAATTAATATGTTCGGCACATATTCTGTGTATAATGGATACGGCATGACTCCAGCCTCTCAGCTTTTTATGAATCAAAATTCATACGGAGGTACTTTGGAATTCAAAATATCGGATAGTTTCGGTATTGAAGCGGGGGCAGAGAGGGAATTTAATCCGATGACCCGCAAATGGGAAACCCATCCTATTATTATGCCGGTATTCTATTAATGATAAATTGTGTATCTTTACGGCATGAATGAAGAAATAGCAGAGTATTACGAAGAATTATACAGGCTTTATATAGATGAGAACCAGCCATTAGAACGCCGTTACAGACAATTGCGTGAATCATTGGAGCGTGTGGTGCGTGAACGGATACAAGGGAATAGTTTGCAGATCACTGATTTGGCCGCCCGTATTAATTATGTAGCCACTCAATATGAACTGGATATAAAAGAGCAGAACCAGTTACATACATTTCGTTTGACTTCCAATGATATTTTGAATCATCGTAAGTTTCCTGCCAAAGAAGAGTTTCTACGTGATTTACGTGCAGTGGCTTTTGCGTATAGGAAGATGTTTGCACAGGATATTCCTTTGAAATTATTCTCGGTTCTTCCTAAACAAGAAATAACATCTTTAGGGAAAAAAGAAAAGAAGGAATACATCCGTCGTATACGGGTATGCTTTGATTATGCCGATGATACTTATCTGTATGTACATCCTGTAGATATAATAGCTGATGAACCTATTCGGGTTGTTTATAATAAACCCGGTATAAACCATGAATTTGAAGAAACTATAAAGGAACTTTGGCGATATGCCCAGCTTAATCTTTTGGATGTTTTTGTAGATAGGGAAGGAATTTATACCCCTTCTTTTATCGTATTGGAGCCGGATTATCTAATAGATATCAGTTCACTGGCAGAATGCTACAAGGATTATGGCAGCCATCCGGCAAATTACTTTTTAAGCCGGTTGGTTCCGATTGATAACGCCCGGCCTTTGCTGCTGGGAAATATAGCCAATCTTTTTCTGGATGAATGGATACATGCAGGTGAGGAGGAACCGGACTATATAGACTGTATGAAGAAGGCGTTCCGGCAGTATCCCATTGAACTGGCTGCTTGTGCCGAACTTCGTGACCCGTCCAAAGAGAAAGAGTTTGCCAAGGATTGCCGGATGCACTTTGAGCATATACGGGATATCGTGCAGCATACTTTTCTGGAACCTGGTTATAACTTGGATAAAAAGGATGCTGTTCTGGAACCGTCTTATATTTGTGAGGCATTGGGTATTCAGGGACGTTTGGACTATATGCAGCGGGATATGAGCAGTTTTATCGAAATGAAATCGGGAAAAGCAGATGAATTCTCCATACAGGGAAAAGTGGAACCCAAGGAAAACAACAAGGTTCAGATGCTGCTATATATGGCGGTACTGGAATACAGCATGGGACAGGACCGGCGGCGTATGCATCCCTATTTGCTTTATACCCGTTATCCTTTATTATACCCTGCCAGAGCATCGTGGGCTCAGGTAAGGCGGGTTATCAATCTGCGCAACCGTATTGTTGCTGCCGAGTATGGGGTACAATTCCATAATCATTCTGATTTTACACGAAATTTGTTAGCGCAAATTAATCCGGAGGTAATGAATGAAAGAAAGTTGCGTGGAAGATTCTGGGAACAGTATCTGAAGCCTTCTATCTCACGTTTCCGAGAAAAACTGTCGGCATTGGAACCTTTGGAGCAGGCCTATTTCTATACGCTTTATAATTTCATTACAAAAGAACTTTATACCTCCAAATCGGGGGATGTGGATTATGAAGGACGTGCAGGGGCTTCAGCTCTTTGGCTGAGTACACTGGATGAGAAACGTGAGGCAGGGGAAATATTATATGATTTGCAGATCATTGAGAATAAGGCGTCACAGGTTCATAAGGCTTATATACTCTTGTCCATTCCGCAATATGACGAAATGTTTCTTCCTAATTTCCGTACAGGAGATGTAGTTGTATTGTATGAGCGTAATCATGATTCGGATAATGTGACCAATAAAATGGTTTTTAAGGGTAACATCGAGCAGATTACAGATACAGAATTGCGTATTCGGCTACGTGCCACACAGCGTAATGTTTCGGTTTTTCCTCCGGACAGCCGTTATGCTGTAGAACATGATACGATGGATACTACATTTCGCAGTATGTATTTGGGACTTTCTGCTTTTCTGGATGCGAATACGGAAAGACGGGAGTTGTTGCTGGGACAACGTCCCCCTGCTTTGATTCGTCTTTTGATGAAGCTATAGCGCAGGCAGGTGATGATTTTGAGAGAGTGGCGTTGAAAGCGCAAGCGGCCCGTGATTACTTTCTTCTGGTGGGACCTCCCGGAACAGGAAAGACTTCAAGAGCGTTGCGTAGAATGGTGGAACATTTTTATGCAACATCATCTATGCAGATATTGTTACTAGCTTATACCAACCGGGCTGTGGATGAAATATGTCAGTCACTTTCTTCTATAACCTCCGGTATAGATTATATACGGGTGGGAAGTGAACTTTCCTGTGATGTACGTTTTAGAGGACATCTGTTGGAGAATATATTGGCGGAATGTAACAGCAGGCGGGAGGTGAATACCCGTATGACAGATTGCAGAGTGTATGTTGGAACCGTGGCCTCTATTGCGGCTAAGGCTGAACTTTTTAAATTAAAACGTTTTGATGTAGCCATAGTGGATGAGGCTACCCAAATATTGGAACCCCAATTGTTGGGTATTCTGTGTGCCAAGTTTGCCGATGAAAGAAATGCAGTCGGTAAATTTATTCTGATAGGTGATCATAAACAGTTACCTGCCGTTATTTTGCAGAATAGCGGACATTCTGAAGTGCATGATGAGGGGCTGAGGAAAGTCGGACTTTTTAATTTAAAAGATTCTCTGTTTGAGCGGCTTTATCGTTTTCATTTAAAAGAAGAATCTCCTAAAGCGATAGATATGCTTTGCCGTCAGGGGCGTATGCATCCGGGAGTGGCTTTTTTTCCCAATAAAGCATTTTATGCTGGAAGATTGGAAGCTTTGGGACTACCTCATCAGTTGGAACACATAGAGGCTCCAGTACGTTTTATTCCTTCGGAACAGGATTTGGAGAGCATTTCCGGAAAGACAAACCAATATGAGGCACGGATTGTTGCCGGTTTGGCCAGAGAGGTGTATCTGGCTTATGAAGAGGAATTTGATCCGAATCGAACGTTAGGGATCATTACTCCTTATCGAAGTCAGATTGCTTTGATACGTAAAGAGCTTCAGACATTGGCTATTCCTGCTCTGAGTAGGATTTCCATTGACACGGTAGAACGGTATCAGGGCAGCGAACGTGATGTTATTATTTATTCTTTTTTGTGTGAATCACCTCTATCAATTAAGGTTTCTGCCTAACCTGACAGAAGAAGACGGCGTACAGATTGACCGTAAGCTGAATGTCGCTTTAACGCGTGCACGCAAGCAACTTTTTATCACAGGAGTCCCTGAAATATTAAATCATAATTCTATCTATCAACATCTTCTGAAAACTATTTATTAGGGAAAACACACCACAGACTACTTAGATGTGTAGTCTGTGGTGAATTCTTTAATTAGGCATCAACCGGTTTGTATTTGGGAACCAATGCTTTCATAATAATCCAACCAACTAAATAAGCTACGGCACATACACAGAATATGATGAAGTAGCCGGCAGGTTTCCCTTCGAATCCCATAAAAGTCATATTCGTTTCTGCTGCATAGTCAAACAGTCTGCCTGATCCCATATTAATGCAGAATGAACCTATACCACCTGCCATACCACCAATACCTACGATAGTAGCGATGGTGCTTTTGGGGAACATATCGCCTACTACAGAGTAAATATTAGCAGACCATGATTGGTGTGCCGCACCTGCAATACCGATGATAATGATAGGATACCAATATGAATAATTGCCTAAAGGTTGGGCAAACAGTGCCAGCAATGGGAACAAGGCAAAGATAAGCATAGCCTGCATACGGGCTGCATACGGATTCTTACCAGTTTTGTTAATGATAATAGTAGGTAACTTACCACCATAAATAGATAACATGGTGATAGCGTATAATACGAAAATCAACATTTGTGCAGTACCTGTGTCTGAGGCGAAACCATATACATCCGAAATATATGCCGGAGTCCAGAAAAGGAAGAACCACCATACGCCGTCAGTCATGAATTTACCGACAAATACAGCCCATGTTTGGGGAAATTTGAAACATTGCAAGAATGAAATCTTCTTGTTGTCAAAGTCGTTGGCGGCAGCTTGTTGTGCTTTAGATTCTTCAGGATTGTTGTTGTCTTGTTCAATATATTCCAATTCGGCAGCATTCACGCGAGGGTTGACATTGGGTTTCTTGTAGAGGAACATCCAAAGTCCCATCCAGATGAAACCTAAGCCACCGATAACGATGAAAGCCATTTCCCATCCATTACCCACACCAATGCTTTGAAAATAACGCGCCAAGGGAGGAATAGTGATCGGAGCAGCTAACGCGCCTACTGTAGAGCCGGCATTGAAGATGGAAGTGGAGTATGCACGGTCCTTTTTCGGGAAATATTCGGCTGTCACCTTAATAGCTGCCGGGAAGTTTCCTGCTTCACCTACACCCAATACAATTCGGGCAGCAATAAAGTAATAAACGCTGGTAATGGCGATAGTTGAAGCGACAGCTCCTGTTGCAGAAAGCATTTCTTCTGCATTATGAATACCTAATGTCTCTTCGGTAGCCCAGCCGCACAATGCATGGAGACAAGCTCCTAAAGACCAGACGAAGATAGCCCAAAGATAACCTTTTTTAGTCCCCATCCAATCGATGAAACGACCGGCGAACAGGTTGGCGATAGCATATACTATAGAAAAAATAGCTGTGATATCTCCGTAATTCGAATCCGTCCAGTGAAATTCCGGAGCAATGAAGTCTTTCCAGGTTAGTGAAAGCACCTGACGGTCGAGGTAATTGACTGTAGTGGCAAAGATAGCAGACCACAGATTATCCATCTGAAGTTTGTCATCTTCTCACCTACTTTTTGAAATGTACTCATGATAATAGATTTAATTATGTTTTTCTTATTAGACGCAAAAATAACCATTCTGTACCTATTCTCTATGCAAAAATTGGTGGAAAGCCTGTATAAATCGGTACAATGGTAAGATTTCTAAAAAAACATTCCGAATGTCGCAAAAAACCTAAAAACGGGTTGATTTCTTGCAACATTCAGAATGACAAGAGTTAATGAGTAATGGTGTGTACCATTCTACTTATCTCATATCTGTGTATTTTATTTCATCCTTGTCACTGTATTTCAGGTTTTCACCTCCCATACCCCAAATAAAGGTATAGTTGCTGGTACCTGCAGCGGCGTGGATAGACCATTCCGGAGAAGTAATGGCTTGTTCATTATGTAACCATACCAGACGTTCTTCTTGCGGTTCGCCCATCAGGTGGCAAATGGCATTTCCTTCAGGCAGGTTGAAATAGAAGTAGGCTTCCATACGACGGGTATGTGTATGGGCCGGCATGGTGTTCCATACAGAACCCGGAGCCAGTTCGGTAAGTCCCATCTGCAATTGATTTGTACCACCGTTTTTTACTCTTTCCAGCACATCCTTTACAATTAATTGGTTTACAATACGGTCGTTGCTGTCTTCCATTTTTCCATAATGATCTGAAATGGCCAAAGCATATTGTTTAGGATTTGCTTTTTGAAGTTTAGCGTCAGTAGTGATCAATTGAGTAACGTATGGTTTGTAAGCCGGTGCCGAATTGATATAGAATTTGGCCGGTTTGGTAGCGTCATTACTTTTGAAAGTAACCTCTTTATTTCCGCAACCTACATAGAGTGCTTCCTTGTATTTCATAGGATATTCTTTACCGTCTACAGTAACCACACCATCACCCCCTACATTGATGACCCCTAGTTCACGTCGTTCAAGGAAGTAAGTGATTTCCGGACCCAGTTCGCGGAAAGTTTCTAACTTTAGTATTTTGTTTACTGGCATAGCTCCTCCGTAGATAAGACGGTCATAAAGGGTGTATGTAACATTGATTTCATCCGGTGCCATCACCTTTTCCATCATAAATGAGCTACGAAGACGTTCTGTATCATAGTGTTTCACATCTTGCGGATGGCAAGCGGTCTGTACTTTGTAATTTACTTGAGCTGAAGCTGCCAAAGCAGAAACACTCAGCATCATTGCAATTGCTAATTTTTCATAATCGTTATCTTTAAATTTTAATTTTTCATTGTTTTCTGGTATTTAATGATGGAACGACGGTTCAGCACCATTAAGAATAGTGTTATCAGTACTAAAATTCCGGAACCAATCCATTTGAATGAATAAGTCAAATGGAAAATAGCCCATGAGAAAGGACTTGAAGCAAAGTCCAACGCTCCCCCCTCAAAACCCCGACGGAATATTTACGGCGGCATCTTGTGTCTTGGCATATACGTCATGTGCCGCTTTGGTAAAGTAAGGTGCCAGATCAGTTACAAAATACAGACCGATGGCCAGCACAACAAAACCAATGATGAAGGTTTTTATCACATTTCCTTTTGTGATAGGTAATACCAACGGGAATACGTAGAACATACCGGCTAACGAGGCCAATGGCAGGAATTCATTACCCGGAAGTACAACTGCCAATAAAATAGTAACAGGGATTAATAGCAATGATACAACTAATGTGGCCGGATGTCCGATAACCAAGGCAGGGCTCATACCGATATTCAAGCCTACAGCACCTTTAAACTTCTTGGCGATCAGTTCGCGGGTAGCGTCCGAAATGGGTTTCAATCCTTCGATGAATAGGCTGGTAATACGGGGAATCAACTCCATTACTGCTCCCATCTTGATACCTAAACCTAGAATATAAGGAATCTTGTCTACTATTTCTTGTCCGTTTTTACAAGATAATGCACCGATGCCACATCCTACCAGGATACCCAGGAAGAGAGGTTCGCCTAGCAAACCAAATTTCTTTTTCATACCTTCCGCATCAATATTCAGTTTTTCAAATCCGGGTATTTTGTCCAATACCTTATTTATAATAAGAGCGAATGGCACAAAAACCTGCACAGAAAAGGTTGTGGAATAGAAATTCCTTCCATCTTATCATAGAAACCTTGGAACTTGTCTGCTGTGTAATCTGCTAAGATTAATGTGATGATATAACAGATAACAGCCGCGAAGAAGCCCCACAAAAATACTATCTGTCGCAAAATAAACTACGGCTCCGATGAAAGCAAAATGCCAATAGTTCCATAAATCGATATTGACTGTACGGGTGGTCTTGGTCAATAGCATCAGAATATTGACAGCCAGACAAACCGGAATAATGAATGCCCCTACGGAAGTGTTATAAGCCACGGCTGCGGCAGCAGGCCATCCCATATCGAATACTTTCAGTTGTAGGCCATATATTTCGACCACCTTGCTTAAGGCCGGTCCCAGGCTGCTGGTCAGAAGTGCGGTAACCACTGATAAACCAACGAAACCAACACCTACCAACAGACCGCTTTTTAATGCTTTGCTGAATTTGATTCCGATACAAACGCCTAAGATTGTAAAAATTATAGGCATCATCACCGCTGCTCCTAAACCGATGATATAACTAAAAACTTGTTCCATTCTCTTGTGAATTAATAGTAAATGACTGTGTTTTCTACAATAGTATAAATTAAAAACTGCCCCAAAAATAAAACCTTTTCTCAACTTATCAAACCTGAAAGGCATAATAATTAGTAAAAAGACAATTTTTGAACGATTTTTATCGTTATCGTGCACAAAAATAACCGTTTTCGCACACGAATACCAAATAATACACTTAGTAGGTTGAAAAGTGCACACTGCTTTTCGAGAAAAATACTACTTTTGTTTCATAAAATAAATAGGTCTAATACTAAAAATAAACGTCTTCATGAAAAAGAATTCTATTTGTAAAATTATTGTGTCCGGTTTGCTTACGGCTGTTCCTTTGATGGGCATGGCTCAGCAGGTTTGTGGTAATAAGCCTTGGTCTGTACGTATGGCGGAATCAGAGATGGTGCGTTGTCCCGAATCCTGGCAATTGGATTTTCAGACCCGTTTGAAGTGGGATTACTGTCATGGCCTGGAACTTCAAGCTATGCTGGATGTATATGATGCATACGGTGATAAGAAGTTTTTTGATTATGCTGTGGCTTATGCTGATACAATGATTCATCAGGATGGCTCTATCGAAACTTATAAACTGGAGGAATATAATATTGACCGTCTGAATTCCGGAAAGATGCTTTTCCGTATTTACGAGCAGACTAAGGACGAGAAATACAAGAAAGCATTGGATTTGTTGCGCAGTCAGTTGGATACGCATCCTCGTAATGCCGATGGCGGTTTTTGGCACAAGAAGATTTATGAGAATCAGATGTGGCTGGATGGGCTTTATATGGGGCAGCCGTTCTATGCGGAGTATGCTTACCGTAACAACCGTGTGAATGATTATGCTGATATTATCAATCAGTTTGTTACAGTGGCTCGTCATAATTATGATCCGAAGACTGATTTATACCGCCATGCATGTGATGTGAGCAAGCGTGAAAAGTGGGCGGATAAAACTACCGGATTGTCACAACATTGTTGGGGACGCGCCATGGGATGGTATGCAATGGCTTGTGTGGATGTACTTGATTTTATACCGGAACACGAAGCCGGACGTGAATCTGTTATCGAAATATTGAATAAACTGGTTGCCCAGATTAAACGTACTCAAGATCCTGCAACAGGGGTATGGTATCAGGTGATTGACAGAAGTGGGGATGAGGGGAATTATCTGGAATCCTCTTGTTCTACCATGTTTGTATATACTCTGTTGAAAGCGTTACGTAAGGGATATATTTGTCCTTCGTACATGGAAGTGGCTAAAAAGGGGTATGAAGGGCTTTTGACCCAGTTTATAGAAGTGGACAATAAAGGGGTAGTTTCTATCACTAAGGGTTGTGCTGTCGCGGGTTTGGGAGGCAAGCCAGTGTATCGTACCGGAGATTATAATTATTATATAACTGAAAAAATACGTTCTAATGATGCGAAGGCAGTAGGTCCGTTCATTATGGCCAGTCTGGAATGGGAACGTTTGTTTCAGAAAAACAATTGTGGAACTGCATGTAAATAATAGGGGATGATACGATGAGGAAAGTTTTAGGATTATTGTTGCTGTTGGTTGTTGTTAGTGGAACATGGGCTCAGGAACGTCAGGATACAATTGTAGTTTCACGCGATGGAACGGGGAATTTTCGTACTTTGCAGGAGGCTATAGAGAGTGCGCGGGCTTTCATGGATTATACTGTTACGATCTATGTGAGGAACGGAGTATATAAGGAGAAAGTGATTGTTCCTTCATGGGTGGAAAATATAGATATTATAGGTGAAGATCGTGATAAGACGATTATTACTTATGATGATCATGCGAATATAAATAAAATGGGTACTTTCCGCACTTATACGGTGAAGGTAGAGGGTAGTGATATCACTTTTAAAAATTTGACTATTGAGAATAATGCGGCTCAGTTGGGACAGGCGGTAGCTTTACATACGGAAGGTGACCGTTTGAAATTTATCAATTGTCGTATCTTGGGTAATCAGGACACTATTTATACCGGTGCTAAATTTACCCGTCTTTATTTTAAAGATTGTTATATTGATGGTACTACTGACTTTATTTTCGGTCCTTCCACCGCTTTATTTGAAGATTGTATTATTCACAGTAAACGCAATTCGTATGTAACGGCTGCTTCTACTCCGAAAGAGGCTAAATATGGATATGTCTTTAAGCACTGTAAGCTGACGGCAGAACCGGGAGTTGATAAAGTGTATTTAGGTCGTCCTTGGCGTCCATATGCTTATACCTTATTTATAGAATGTGAGTTGGGGAAACATATTGTTTCTGCCGGATGGCACAATTGGGGCAAGCAGTCTAATGAAGAAACAGCCCGTTATATGGAATATAAAAAATACCGGTGAGGGCGCAAATGCTTCGGAAAGGGTGGCATGGAGCAAACAGTTAACAAAGAAAGAAGCTGAGGCGGTGACGGTCGATGCTATTTTTCGTACTCAAAGTAATTGGAACCCAATAGACTAGATTGATTTTGTAATTGCTTGAAAAGGAGACTTCTACGTTGGTGGAGGTCTCCTTTTTTTGTTGTGTTGAATAATTGGAACCCGTGAAAAATACCTAATAAATCCACATAAAAAGATAAAAACTACACATCAAGGTAACGTTATATACGTAATTTTGCAACAGTGAAACTAAGGTCAAAACCTTAAAAAACATTTTAATAACTATAAAAACACATCTTATGAATCTAAAAGAATTAGCTAGAAAAGCTATCTCAACTCTCTTTTTGAGTATGCTTTGTTTGGTTGCTTTTGCTCAAACCGCAACAGGTTTTGGTGAAAGACAAGACAGGCGAACCCATGATTGGTGTGAATGTATTGGTAAAGGGAACAACCAATGGTACAATCACGGATTTCGATGGTAAGTTTTCAATTCCGGATGTTCCGAGTAATGCTACTTTAGTGGTTTCCTATATTGGGTATCTTACCAAAGAGGTAAAATCTGGAAAAGATTTGGTCATTGTATTGGAAGAAGATAACAAGACTTTGGATGAAGTCGTTGTTATTGGTTATGGTACGGTGAAAAGACGTGATTTGACTGGTTCTGTCGCTTCTGTTACCGGGGAAAAATTAGCGGCTAATCCGGTTGCCAATGTCGCACAGGCTTTACAAGGACAATTGCCTGGTGTGAGTGTGACTTCTCAAGACGGTCGTCCGGGTGCAGGTATGTCTATTCGCATTCGTGGAGGTGGTTCTATTACTCAGTCTAATGACCCCTTGTTTATTGTAGATGGTGTTCAAGTTAGTGGAATTGATGATATTCCTGCTGACAATATCGAAAGTATTGATGTGTTAAAAGATGCTGCTTCTACGGCTATTTATGGTGCTCGTGGTGCTAACGGTGTAATATTGGTTACTACTAAGGGAGGCAAGGATGGCCGGGTTTCTGTCAAATATAATATGTATTATCAGATGAAGGAGAATCCAAAATTATTGGAAACTATGGATCCTTATGATTATGTATATAATACATGGGCATATATGAAGAGTTTGGGAGATTCTTATGGTGATGGAGTTGCCAGATATTTTGGATTAGGATCCAAGTATGGAAATCATTTGAATGAATATAAAAATATGACCACTCATAATTATATAAATGATTTGATGCAGACTGCGTCTTCTTGGAATCATGATGTATCTTTATCTGGTGGTACAGACAAAACTAAGTTTTATTCATCAGTTAACTATATGGATGATGAAGGTATCCGTGTGAAGTCTGGTTTCCAACGTTGGAATGCGAATTTCAAATTGACGCAAAAAATTAATAAAAAGTTAACTGCGGACTTTGATTTGCGTTATAGTGAAATAGAAGTTAATGGATCAGGTTTTGGTAATGCAACCTCTGCTTACACTTATCGTCCTGTGGATAATCCTTTGGGTGATGCTTCTTTTACCGCTGGATTTGGTCAAGGTGATACAAATATGGAAGAAACTAGTAATCCTTTGTATTACTTGGATACTGTAGATTATATAAAAAACATGTACCGTATCCGTGCAAAAGGTGCTTTAACTTGGAATATTATTAAAGGCTTGACGGCAAAGACGGAATTATCGTTAAATCGTAATTGGAACCAGGAAAAGACATGGGATGCAGGACAGACAGAAAAAGATAATAGTTCTGCTAAATTGAAGAAAAGTCGAATCCGGTTACGGTGTGCCGTTGGGCAACTACTTTGAATTATGAAGTACAGGGGCTTGGAGATGATCATAATTTGTCTTTCTTGGTTGGTAATGAAGTCTTGGCTTCAAAGTCAGATTACACTGAAATATATGGTGTAGGGTATCCTGAAGGATTTTACAATGGATGATGCGTTTGGTATGATTAATATGACTACTCCTTCATTGGGACAAGATTATTTTAAAGGTGAGATAGGTACTCCTAATCATACTTTATCTTGGTTTGGTCGTGCTAATTATTCTTATAAAGGTAAGTATCTTTTAACAGCTACATTCCGTGCTGATGGTTCTTCTAAATTTGCACCTAGTCATCAGTGGGGGTATTTCCCGGCTGCTGCGGCTGCATGGAGAATTTCAGATGAAGCTTTTATGGAAAATACAAGAGATTGGTTGGATAATCTAAAACTTCGTGTATCGTATGGTACTTCTGGTTCTGATAATATTGATGCTTCTTTATGGAGAGAAACATGGAAAACAGAACAAATTACAGTGGATGGTGAAAAGGTAACCACTTATGTACCTGGTGATATGAAAGGAAATCCTGATTTGAAATGGGAAACTACTATTAGTCGTAATTTAGGTGTTGATTTTGGTTTCTTTAATAATTGGGTTCGTGGTAGTTTGGACTATTATTGGAATACGACAAAGAATATTTTAATGAAAGTGCCGATTGATGCAGCGTCTGGTTATAGCTATCAGTTCCAAAATGTAGGTAAAACCTCAAATAAGGGAATTGAATTGGCTTTAGGCTTTGACATTGTTCGTGGTAAAGATTTTAATTTAGGTGTAAACTTGACTTATAATTATAACAAGAATAATATTGACGAACTGATGGACGGAGTCTTGGCAGATACGAGAGCTATGAATGATTGGGGTTCATCTATGGCTAAGCCTGCTTATGATTATATTATCCGTGAGGGGCATCCTGTAGGTACTATCCAAGGTTTTAAATCTGAAGGATATTATACGATTGATGATTTTACTTATGCGGATGGTAAATACACGTTGAAACCAGGGGTTCCGGATATTCAAGGTATTGTGAATTATCCGGATGGAGTTAAAGTGCTGGCTGCGGATGGACAAACCGCTGTACCGGGTATGCCTAAATTTGCAGATACAACAGGTGATGGTGTTGTGGACGAGGATGACAAAACGATTATCGGCGAAGCTATGCCACAACATACAGGTGGTTTTACAATTAACGGTAATTGGAAGGCAATCGATTTCTCTGTAGGCTTTACTTATCAGATTGGTGGTGATGTGTATAATGCCAATGCAATGCACTCCTTGATGGGAAATAAAGACAATTCCGCTGGTCAGAATCGTTTGAAGTTCGTTTCTGAAACTTTCAAATATTATGATGTTGATACAAACGGTGACTTGATGCTGGTGAAAGATCCTACAGCTTTGGCGGCTCTTAACGCGAATACAAATTACAGTTCTTTCTTCTCTGAATATGGAATCGTAAGTTCTAAGTTTATTGAAGATGCGTCTTATTTGCGTTTGAATACATTGACAGTAGGTTATACTTTCCCAAAAAATTGGATGAATAAGATTGGATTACAGAATGCACGTGTGTATTTTACAGGAAGTAACTTGTTCTGTATTGATGGGTATTCTGGTATAGATCCGGATGTAAACACGAAGACTGATGGTAAGGATGGTTTTCCTACACCTTATTTTGATTACCAGTCTTATCCTAAGGCTAGAACTTATACCTTTGGTGTTAATTTAACTTTCTAATTAATGGAGATGAATCGTATGAAAAAAATAGTATATTCAACACTTTTCTTTGCTGGAATGTTTTTGACTACAGCATGTAGTGATTATTTGGAGGTTGGCTCTCCTTCTATTGTAGATTCGGATTTTGTCTTTTCTAATCCGACAACAGCACGTGCCGCATTAGACGGTGCTTATGAACAGTGGAGGGATTGTGCGCAGAATAAGGTTTTTGGCGATGGATTGTTTTATGCTGCTGATATTGCCGGGTCTGATATAGAACGGCACCCGGAGTCTTTCTCTAATCAGTTGGGGCGCCATTATCCGGAATGTCTTTATCAAAAACGGTACATATGCAAGTAGTTATGGATTGACTTCGTATTTGAAGGAGAATGATATTTATGCTAGCTTGTATGCGGTTGTAAGCAAAGCCAATGCGGTGATAACATCCATGGAAAATGCGGAAAATTTTGAATCGATCATCAATGGTGGACAATCAGAGATGGGGCAAATGTATGGTGAGGCGGTAGCTATGCGTGCTACGGCTTATCGTGAACTGTGTAAAAATTTTGGAGATGTTCCTTACGTTGGCGTTTATGGTGTTGTGCCTAAAGGTTTGGTTTCCCGTGATTCTATTTATGATGTATGCATTGAAGATTTGCAGAAAGTGGAACCTTTGATGTACACCATTGGTTCTATTCCCGGCATTGCTGCTGCCAATAAAAATTATTTTTCTAAAACCTATGTGCAGGCTTTGATTGGAAGAATGTGTTTGGATGCAGCTGGATATCAGACTCGTCGTGGCGATATAAAACGTGTAAACGGAAAAGGGGAAATCATGACATTTGAAACCAAAGGGAAAGAAAATAATGGAGCTACTTATGGACGTCGTTCTGACTGGCAAGACTTGTACTCAATAGCTAAAAAATACTACGAGGCTTTGTTGGCTGATCCGGGTAATGCACAGTTTCATTTGACTGATCCACGGGGTGCCTCGGATAAATCCGGACGTACTTTTAATAATCCGTACCAGTATTTCTTTGAACAGATGCATATGGATGATGCTATTTATGCGGATGAGTCTATTTATGAATATCCCATGCAGCAAGGTGGTGGAAATGATGGTCGCCCCTATTCTTTCGGTCGTCCTTCGTCTGGTGGCTCAAAGGCTGCGTATCCATGTAAGAGCTATGGACAGGGACGTATAAATCCTGCTTATTTTTATGGAGTCTTTGATCCGAATGATATGCGTCGTGATGTGAGCATTACTATGACCGGCAGTAATGGTAAAGGGGTTGAGAAGTTAATTCCTTTTGTTCCCAACTCAAAAGCTGAAGGCGGTGGCTTGACATTGAATAAATGGGATGAGAATCGTCAGGCTAATCCATGGGTGGCAGCACAACGTAAATCAGGTATCAATGGTCCGTATATGCGTATGTCTGAAGTTTATTTGGGCTATGCGGAAGTATGTGCGGCATTAGGTGATGTGGTTACAGGTAAACAATATTTAAAAACGGTTCGTGAACGTTCGTTCCCGCAAGGTTTGGCTAACACAGATGCTTTTATTGCATCTTTTGGTAATGACTTAGTTCGTGCGATTATTGAAGAACGAGGGTTTGAATATGCAGGTGAAGGTGATCGTCGTTGGACATTGATTCGTTCTGGTTATCTTCCGGAAGATATAAAAAGAATCAAAGATATGACTAAAGCTATGATGGATGGTTTGGCAACTAAAGGTTATTATGAGTTTGAAAATGGTAATATTATTTCTGCTTATATATGGACAAAATTAGTTGATGCAAAAACTATATATGGTCATCGTTTGACAGCACAGTGTCCGACAGACAAGGTCAATGATCCGGTGCTTTATCCAGGATGGCGCGGACAAAAGGATAATTGGGAAGAAATGGGATTGAATTATGGAAGTTCGACTCCTGCTACCAATTTAGCAATAAAAGGGTTGTTTGAAATAGTGTCTGAAGAAGAGGCAGCATCTCTTGAAAGCCAAGGATATGCTAAAGTTAATTGGGGTATTGATTTGGTTGATTATAGAGATGAATATGATAAGTATCTGTTTTGGGATTATGATTACGTTTCGGCTCCTATCTATTTGTGGCCGTTTACTCCTAATGTAATGGCTGCCGGTGGCTTTACGAATGGTTATGGCTTTAAACAGGAATAATAATTCATTCGTTAAACGAAATAAACGTATGGGGAGAGGGCGTATTGTAAATGCTCTCTCCTTTTTTGTGTTTCTTAAAAATGTATTTTTAAACAAGCATTCCTGTTATTATCGCATTGACAATTTGAACTTAAGGTTTGCTTTCTTAAAAGTTTGTAATTTCTGCTTACCATAGCTGTACCATTTTTACCGAATCACCTATGGATAGGGAGATGTAGGGGGCAGCAGAGTAATCAAAACTTTGTTGTAGGAAGTTACCAATAAGAAAGGCAGAAAATC
>ENA-OQOA01000400-OQOA01000400.1-human-gut-metagenome-genome-assembly--contig:-NODE-400-length-19974-cov-4.023782_pt1 | contig 19974 bp, 17 predicted proteins | sample MGYA00242633_ERZ504888 | MGnify/ENA primary metagenome ERZ504888 (study PRJEB26092, sample SAMD00036372) | human gut metagenome | host: Homo sapiens | study: EMG produced TPA metagenomics assembly of...
CGAAGTTTGCAACGGAGCGAGTTTGAGAGGGCGGCTCATGCCTTTAGCAGATTTTTGGCGGCTTAGAATATCTTAGAGCCCGAAACCGCACAGGAAATGAAATATTTTTTTACGCGTCCCTTTTGATCATCAAAGATTACCCGCAATATTCTTTACAAAAACGCAAAAAATGGCGACACAAACTGCCGCCATTTTTCGCCCTCTTACTTATTAACTTTAAGAATATAAGTACTATACACCTCATCCTGGAACACAACTTCTCCAAGCGAATTCAGCACCTCTTCATTCAGTGCATCCCCATATTTCTCCCGTTCTTTCGATCCGACAAAAATATAAGAAACATCATACTCTTCCAGCAGTTCCTTCACATACTCCACATCCAAAGAAATATAAATACTCTCAATATCCGCACTCTTCTCATTCAGATCCGCAGTATCATCTCTCCACAGCCACTCATGCACATACCATCCCAGCACAGTCGGAAGCCCGGTCATAGCAGAAACACGCTCATAACCACTATAGCTGTCCCCGTTCGCCTCAAGCACAACCGGTGACCCTTTCACATTCTTCTTCAGCCATTTAATACCAGCCACATCCTCTGTGAAATCATTTGACAGGAAAGATGTCGCATTCAATCCTTTATATTCAGAAGGCTCCCATACCTTTCCAAACCACGCATACACACTGTTTCCAAAATAACCAAAGGTCCAGCAAAGCAATACCAGGCCGATCACTGACACAACCTTAAACACTTTCTTACGTGCAGACACCAGCATACGGAAAATACCATATCCCATGGTCATCCCAAACAGCATATACGCCTGATAAGTCAGCTTAAACATAGTATTCGCCCTGGCGTTTCCATTTTCGTAAATATCTCTTACATAAACCAACTCCGGAATCACGATCAGCCCGATCGCACAGAGTCCCATGACAATCGCAAACAGATCCGGCACAGAGATTGCTTTCATCAGTTTATATAGACTTCTGTTCGCACCACCACGAAGCTTCTCCCAGATGATACAGATGATCAGCAGAACTGTCAGAACCACAGGCAGTCCCCACAAAATCAGCAGCTGATGGATCATAGAATGATTCTGCGCAATTCCCACACCTTTAAACATGCTGTCAAACTGCAAAGTAAACGGCAGAGAAACAACGTATGAGATCACAATGATCTCCACTGCCTGAACCGCAGTCACTGCCAGAATCCTCTTCACTTTACCATCAAACTGAACGATATTGGTAAACAGCACCACTCCACCGGTCACCACGAAATAAATAATAAAATCCCAGAAATTCGTAAACCGGAACATACCGATCATCACTGCAGCCAGCAGGATATGCGGAATCAACAGCTGTTTTTCCAGAACTGTTTCCTGCCCGGTTTCATAATTACTGCTTCTCTCATCCGCACACTTCGCATCCACGCATAAAGAAGTCCCACCAGAAACAGCACAAACATTACATTTACCACATGGGCATGGAGATCTCCCAGCACAAAGGAATAACATGGAAATTCATGGATCGTCTTGTCCGGCACATCCGGATTGTATCCAATATAACGGGTCGCATCCGGGAACCAGTAGCTGTCCGCTTCTTTTCCCTGCAGATTCTGGAGCCATGGAATGATCTTACTGTAAACCACATAATGCATATTTCCCGCAATTGATACAGAAAGTCCTGCTATGATCCCGGCCACTGCCGGCAAACAACGTTTCTTTCCTGTCAGGCTTCCTTTAAGCCTGTCCACAGACATCTGACGAACCAGTGAAAACGGAAGCACAAACGCAAATGCAGCCACAAAAGTACGCATCAGATTGTAAGTGAGTTCTACTTTACTGCCAGTCAGCTTCGTCAGAAATACTGCAAAATACTGTCCGCCATAATAATAGTTGATCGTACCTTCTGAATACCACAGATCTCTTGCAGGAAGTGTCGTACTTCTCATCATTGCTTCCATGAAACCATAATCCATAAATTTCTCAGTTCCGTATGCCTGCGGACGGAATCCTGCAAAATAAGTCCACATCAGGAAAAATATAAAGAACAGAATTTCCTCTCCGTAAATCAGATTTACCTTTCCGGACGGAAAGCAGTCAATTCCATTTTTTCCCTGAAAATGATATAAAACCCCACAGCCAACAGCACATACAACAGACACACCGATACATGTCGCTGCAGTAAATGGCAGTATCTTCGCAGTTACCAGAAACCACGTAAGAAAACCTGTCACAGTAATCGCCAGCACTTTTGAAAACATCCAGCCTTTGTCCTCAAATCCGGCAAACAGTCTCCCTGTCACAGGCATGGCAACCATTCCCATCAGAAATGCCAACAGCCACCAGGTCCAGAATGTCCATACATCTCCCTTTAACAGAAATGCAGACAGCCCTGCAAGAGCTGCTGCAAGAAGCACTCTCGGTGCCCATTTCTTCATCCGTACGTCCTCCTTAATCATTTATAAAATTATTGTGGTTACTATAATCTTACACATTCTCTCTTATCTCTGTAAATCTGTGATCACCCGGCTCATAATCATAAATCCGGAGTAATCCCCGTAATAATTGCATTTGAGGATTATTCTGTTGTTTTATAGATCCGTATCCGTCCATCCTGAGTCTCATAAACCTTTTCATATGCTGCAGCAATTGTCTCCTCACGACATTCCTGCTGTTCAAATTCCGAACCTTCCTCAAACAGGATATATGTTATTTTTTCCTGTTGTACTGTTTTTTTCAGTGTTTCACTGTCAGATGTGGTGTATATCGTCACAGCCTGTGCAGCCCTGTAATTCGTATCATAGCCTGCAGACCATGCGTAATATGGCCATCCACAGTAAAGCATAGCTCCGGACATAGTCACTTCATTCATGCTGTACTCAGGAGTAAGTAAAAGATCGTTTTTCTCCAGATTCTCCTCCAGCCATTGGGTCAGCTCGCTGTTCATATTTATAGTCACACGTCTGCCCGGACCATTTCCCTTTATGATCACCACAAAGTCATAAATCCCGGTCACACTCAGAGATATCACCAATACTATTGCCAGTATCTTTCCCATAGTTTTCTGTATCCCGGACTGCCCATTTCTCCCTTTCCAAAGACTGCATACTGCCCATGCCCAGAAAATCGTCAGAAACGCATATGATATCATGATATATTTATGGTTTACATTAATATCCGGTGTCATCAGAAGCACAAAAGCAAAAATCACCGGAAACAGGAAACTCACAAGGATTGCTCTCTCCCGTCTTCTCATAAACCATACCATTAGTACCAGCCCAAGGAAAAAAACTCCACTCATCCAGAACAGATATTTCACAACTCCCGGGACAGTCTTATCCTCTGCCAGAAATCCCAGATAAATCTGAGGACTCATAGCACTTCCAACAATAAAAATCTTTGACTGAAGCCAGGAAAAGAAGATGGATACCCCCGCCATGACAGCGTAATCCACTTTTCCATCCGAGAAAATCGCAAAGCCGCACAAAATCAGCAGACCACCGATCACTGCTGCCCCATTCCAGAACGCACACAGACCCAGAAACATTCCCATAAGCAGTGCCTGATCCAGATTTCTGCTTTTCCATCCTTCCTTCGAAAAGATTCTGTTTTTTATCCAGAGTATTCCCTTCTCTTCATGTGCCGTCCCGGCTTCCAGCCAGTCCATAAACAGATATAGCGCCAAAGTCGCCATCAGAAGTCCAAATGCCAGATGCCTCTGATTAAGATAAACATTAAAGTTCCACAATCCCCAGTTCTCATTGACAGTATATCCGATAAAGGAAGTATTTTCTTCCAGGGTTTCCACAAGATTCCCTGCCTGGATATGCTCCCATACAAATCTGAAAAAAGCCATTCCGCTTCTGAAAAAGAACAGAAACAATGCCAGTACACCGCAGCACATTTTGCCTGTGATCCTAAGTGCAAGCTGATATAACAGCATAAGAAATCCCACAAGCGACAAGGTACTTACGATATTATAGGCAAAGTCTATACGCATTCCAAGATATTCCAGATTTCCTGTGAGAAACTGAAACATAAAATGATACTTTACATCTGCACCTCCATAATGAGGATACTGTGTGGGAAAATTATTCCTGCAGAAAAAGACGCATCATCGCCGTATGTGGTGCATAATCTCCATACACAGTCAGGCCGGAATACAGGATTCCGTCTTTTATATAGAATACATAAAACATCATATATGTAATAAATACAGTCAGCAGACCAAAGAGTAATATTTCCTTTTTTAATCTGCGCTTATCCTGTGTTTTATCAATATTCCATATCCTGTAACTTCCCTGTTTTCTGTATTTCTGTACGCTGAGCAGTATCATAATAACTGCTGCACCTGTCATCCCGATAATATTTCCATACAAAAGTGGATTTTCAGCTTTTCCCACAACACTGAAAAACCAGGAAATAATATATACCATCCAGGTCAGTAAAAGTGTTCCGACTCCAAAAGAAGCCGGAAGCATGAGCCAGATACGATTAATACCTGACACACTCCTTCCCTCTCCTGTCAGCATTTTCGATGCTTCACAGCCCAGCATTCCTGCCAGAAGCAGATAAATAATTCCAAGCATAATTTCTCCCTGTACATTTCCCCGCCATGCAGATATTCCTATCCTCCCGGGGGATTTTATCAAACAAGTATCAGTATAGCAAAAATCCCTACTTATTAAAAGCAAGTTCACATAAATTAAACATTTTAAATTTTTGTTGCTTCAGATATTGTTCAATCCCTTTCACTATAGCTTCCACTATTTTATTCTGATATTCTTCTTTGCAGAGAAGTCCGGCCTCTTCCGGATTTGTAAGAAAACCACACTCTACAATATTCAAAACACTTTCACTTCTTTTTAACAGATAATAGGTTTTATTACCTTTTGCCACACGAGGGCGTTTTACTTTCAGTCCCAGATTCAGTTCTTCCTGGATAAACTCTGCCAGATTCTTTCCCCGGACAGAATCTTCATAATAAAACACCTGGGGACCGCATACAGACGAATCCTGATAGCTGTTCTGATGAACACTTATGCACAGCACAGGTCTGTATTTCTTTATCATAGCAATCCTGCACTGCATATCCTGTGCTTTCTGATTTCTGCTGTCCTCCTCATAAAGGCCCTTATCTTCTTCCCTTGTCATGATTACAGAAAATCCTTGTTTTTCCAGAGAATCCTTTAATTTTACGGCAATCTGAAGATTTATCCCCTTTTCTTCCAGTCCGTTCACTCCGATCATTCCCGGATCCGCTCCACCATGTCCTGCATCTACCAGAATGATTTTTGAATTTTCTGTTGAACTCATAGTCTCTGAAACTTCAGCTGCCTGTTTTGACAGAATGAGAAAACTGACAAGAAGCAGACACCCTAACATTAATTCCAGTCCATATTTTTTCAAACTAAAAACACCTCCTGAGACATCTTTTACAGTCTACGGGAAAATTCACTGTTCCTGTAGACTGGCTATAGCAATTCCATAAAATAATGCAATCAGTATTTCATAAAATTCTATATTAATATATGTTTCAGAAGATGTTTTTATAGCCTGCTGATGCAGAACTTTTAATTATTCAGATTGTCCGAGATTACCTGCCAGATTCCGTTGTTTTCAAATCCAAGCTTCCATGCAGAAACTCCTGCAAGGTCATATTTGGATACCAGCTTCACTTTCTCTGCAACTGACTGAGCATCCTCAAGCCAGATCTGATAGGTAGAATTATCTATATCATATTTTCCATAATTCTGGGAAGTGGTCTTATCCCAGTAGGTTTCCACATTATTATCTGCAATTGTCTGCTGCGCCTGATCCATACCGATTGCTTCACTGGTTACATTTCCCCCTGTGGTCCTCCACAGTCTGGTATAAAACGGAATGGCATTGATCACACGTTTAGCCGGAACCTCTTTCAGTGTATCCTGGATTCCCTGTTCCACCCATGGAAGAGATGCCACAGAACCGGCTTCAGATCCTACATAATGCTCGTCATATCCCATGATGATCACATAATCTACAACCCTTCCCTGCTCAGCCCGGTCATAATGGCTTGTAAAATCCTCAGGAACCGGATTATCCACTGAAAGAACCAAATTATTCTTATGACACTCTATGGAAAGTTCTCTCAGAAATTCCAGAAAATGAGTTCCCACATCCTCGCTGAGAGATTCAAAATCCACATTAATGCCATCCATTCCCACATCTTGGGCTGCCTGGATCAGCTGACTGATAATATTCTGTCTCGCCGCAGTGCTGGAAAGTGTTTCCGTTGTACTTACTTCCTGTGTAAAGTTGTCGATCAGTCCCCATACCTGGAGCCCCTTTTCATGAGCCTGTGATACATAATCTGCACTCGCAATGCTTGCAATGTTTCCTGAAGTATCTGTCAGATAGAACCAGGTAGGCGAGATCACATTCACACCTGTCATATTTGCTGTCGCATCCGCAAAATAAGCATTGGCATATGTGGAAGTCACCTGATGCCACACCATATTAACCTTGCTGTCCATAGTAAGATAGGAGTACTGTTCCCTCTTAAAGCTTCGTTCAAATTTTGTCTTCTCTGCTTCTCCCACTTTCTTCTTATCTATATAACCGATATATCCGTCATCCGTAGCTACCTGATCCCAGTTCTCCATTTCTTCGATAAGACGAAGCTTTGTACCTTTCTTTACAGAAGTAAGAATAGCCGATTTAATTCCTCCGCGGTAACGTATGCTTGTATTCTTCTTAACTGTGACTGTTTTTACATTTTTGAATTTATACTGTATGGCAATCCTGTATGGATCTTTTGTGATGTATGCATCAAGATCTGTAAATTCCTGCACATAAGTAAGATTCAGATACACTTTATCATCTTTCACCCATACCTTATCTCCTGCCTCAGATGATGCACTCGCAGAAGTCAGCTCCGAAGGTGTTGCATAAAGTATCTGCTGATTGGCAGAATCCCAGTAATATCTCTGGTTCAGATAAGTATTCACCACATCCAGTGGTAAATAGACTCTGTCTCCGTCCACCAGACCACGTTCTTCCATTTTCTCAGTTCCAATGACCAGGGCAATCTCCCCATCTGCCATTTCTCCATAATATTCATTCAGATCCATTTTCTCAGAAGATGGTATGTACTTCATTACTACATGAGTGACAATTCCAAGAATCGCAACAAGAATGACCAAAACGGCAACTGCGATAACTGGTTTATACTTTTTATTCATAGTATTTTCCTTTCAGTAAATATTGTGTTACCGGAAACAAAGCAGACAGTAACACGATTGCTATTGATACATCAGCTCACAGAAAGGTATTTCATATAGTTATTTTGAGTATGATGTACCAGTATTATTAACTGTATCGGTAACTTGATGATACTGGCTTAAGTATACCATAAAATATTACAATTGTATTGCAAAATCGTATTTTTCACAAATTTTTAAGATATGCGTAATTATATTCTTATGCTGCCCGAAGGCATTATGAACATCGGGGGGACTGGTTCAGAATCTGTTCGGGCAGCTTTCTCTTTTGTTATTTTTCTTTGACGAAATCAAAATCCACACGAGCGATCCGTCCTTTTTCATCTTCAACGTAATCACGCATGTATCCACCACCTTCTGCAATCTGACAGGCTTTTGCAATTGTTTTCGGATTACTGAGTATACCATTCAGATACAGAGAAATTCCCTGTTCACGATAACTCTTCAATTCTTTTTCCAGTGGTTTACGCATGCTCTTTTTGGTTGCCCGTGATATATTTTCCGTAAGCTTACCTCCCTTCTTTCATAAGATTTTTTAGAAAGCACCTTATCGGCTGTTGAAAAAACAATATCCCTGCACCTGTTTTATCGTTACTGTGAACGGAGTGAACAGTAACGTTTCAACTTCTTATCATCATGGAAATTTTACCTGTACATTGCCACAGCAGGAACGCTGCATGAAAAACGGCAATGAAGTTTAGAAATAAAAGATCACTTTGGTTAATGTTTCAGATCTTCGCTTATGTGAATCGCAGGTTTACTGCTTCTTCTGTTTTCATTATATCCATCTGGTAAACAGATGCAAGTGTTTTTCTTCATTTATGTATTTTTTTCTGTTTTGTTTCTAAAAATTTAATATTTTGGTTGATTACTTATCTTTACATTTTGCAGTTCTGTGTTATATAATATAGTGTATAAAATTTTATAAATTCACAGTCAGACAATAGAATTTTTGAAGTTACTTGCAGCAATTTTCCAAAGACAGCGCATCTATGGCAATCCTTTAAAATTGCTGTTCAAAAAACAATAGTAACTTTTAATTTATCCGTAATTGTCCGCAGCTTTCAAAAGTTAAATTTTCATTATCAGAAACACTTTTAATGGATTTTCACAGGCAATTATGAAGCTGCCAGATAATTCAATGTTATTCAGAATAGGATGTGACAACATGAAGATAGAAAAGATCAACGACAACCAGATACGCTGCACACTGACAAGAGAAGATCTGGAGAACCATCAGATCCGTATCAGTGAACTGGCTTACGGCACTGAGAAAGCCAAGAAACTTTTCCGCGATATGATGCAGCAGGCACAGATACAGTTTGGTTTTGAGGCAGATAATATTCCATTAATGATCGAGGCCATCCCGGTGAGTACCGAGAGCATCATCCTGATCATTACCAAAGTAGAGGATCCTGAAGAACTGGATACCCGTTTCTCCAAATTTTGCTCCATTCAGAGGGAATGATAAGACAGATACTCTTCAGCTTGACGGTGCAGACAATATTATTGATATCTTCCAGAAGCTTTACGAAGCAAAGATGAAGAGTACTCAGACAAAAGATGGCAAGTCTGCTCAGAATACCGGAGCAAAGGAAAATGACGATACTCAGGTTCCTGATGTAAATCTTATCCGTCTCTATGAGTTCGACACACTGGACGATGTGATTGCGGCCGCCCATGGACTGAACGGCTATTTTACCGGTGCAAACACCCTGTACAAAGATCCGGCCGATGAGCTTTACAAACTGGTACTTCACCAGTCATCACTTTCTCCGGAGGATTTTAACAGGGTATGTAATATTCTTACGGAATATGGACAGGGAAAGGCTTTCTCTCTTTCAGGAGAAGCTTATCTGACAGAACATGGAGAACTGATTTCCGATTCTGCCCTTCAGCAGCTGATTCAACTGTAATAATTTTCATAATTAAAAGAGCATTCAGTTTTCATCTGAAAGCTCTTTTCTTATACCATAGTAAATTATAGATTTCTCAAAAAAGGATGTCCTGAACTTATTCAGAACATCCTTTTTACATGTCAGTCTATGACAATTCAACAATTGTCATAGTCCGTCATATGATTACCTTTCAGGAAGATTATTCTCCAAGAAAATCATTGATCTGGTTAACCAGTACATCAACATCCAGTCCATGAACCATAGCTGCTTCTTCGAGAGATTCCATCTGGGAAGATGGGCATCCAAGGCAATGCATTCCTGCTCTCATAAGAATCGGTGCGATATTTGCATCAATCTGAAGAAGCTGACCGATCAGCATGTCTTTTGATACTTTAGCCATTGTATATTTCCTCCTTAATTTTTCTTCATACTACTCAGCTTTTATAGCTTCTGATATTATAATACTATTTTACTCTGGAATCAACTGCAAACTTTTAATTTTATCGTTCCTCCCTGAAATACGGAAGTCCCAGCGCAGCAGGCGGCTGGTGTTCCTTTTTCTTTCGGAAGCTTGTGAATACCAGTACGATAATCGTTACCACATAAGGCAGTGCTTTAAATACTTCCTGCATGCTTCGTCCAAGTCCCGGGATATAAAGATACAGAATATAAAGAGCTCCGAACAGAAATGCTCCCCAGATTGCATTCAGTGGTTTCCATAATGCAAAGATTACCAGTGCAACAGCAAGCCAGCCACGATCTCCAAAACCATTGTCTGTCCAGGTTCCTCCTGAATATTCCATTACGAAATAGAGTCCGCCCAGACCTGCCAGACCTGCACCGATACAGGTTGACAGATATTTATATTTGATAACATTGATACCTGCTGCATCTGCAGTTCCCGGATTTTCACCGATTGCCCTGAGATTCAATCCCGCTCTTGTCTTGAACAGAAAAAACGATAACAGGACTGCTATAATAATACAGAGATATGTAAGGAAACCATAATTAAATAAAATACCTCCGATAACCGGAATCTTAGACAATCCCGGGATTTTTGCCGTATAGGCACTTCCTGTTACTTTTACGGAAATCTGTCCTACACCGCCTGCAAGCTTGGAAATAGAACCGCCAAAGAAGTTACCAAAACCTGTACCAAAAATGGTAAGTGCAAGACCTGTTACATTCTGATTTACACGAAGTGTGATAGTCAGGATACTGTAGATCAGACCACCGATTGCAGCACATGCAAACGCACACAAAAACGATATCAGTACACCCACAAGTGCATTGGGATCAGGATTATCCTTCTCATAGAGGAAAGCTCCCATCAAACCTGAAATGCCGCCCATATACATAATTCCCGGAATACCAAGATTCAGGTTACCGGATTTCTCTGTCATAATCTCACCAAGCGCCCCATACAGAATACAGATGCCCTGGACAATTGCTTTTTGAATAAAAACTATCAGTACACTCATTGCCGCTACCTCCTATTTCTTTGCACGCTTTACTCTGTAGTTGATAAAGAATTCTGCACCGATCAGGAAAAACAGAATGATTCCCAGAAGAACATTGGAAGCATTCTCATTCAGTCCATACTGTGTTGCAATCTGTACGGCACCCTGGTCCATAAATACGATGCCAAAGGAAACTGCAACCATAATAAATGTATTAAACTTGGAAAGCCATGCGACAATGATCGCAGTAAATCCACGACCGCCTGCTGTTGCAGTGGAAATCGTATGGCTGGCTCCGCTGACAATAACAAAACCTGCGATACCACAGATTGCACCGGAGATTGCCATTGTACGGATAATAACCTTTTTCACCTGGATACCGGCATATCTGGCAGTATTCTCGCTCTCACCTACTACTGCGATCTCATAGCCCTGCTTGCAGTATTTCAGATAAATGAACATTCCCACTGTCAGAATCAGGACAATGACTACATTCCAGCCATATTTCTGTCCGAACAATTCCGGAAGCCATCCGCCTTTTGTAGCCTGATTGATGATACCGACTGTATTGGAACCTTTCGGATTTTCCCAGAATACAATACAATAAGTTACTACCTGCATGGCAACATAATTCAACATCAGAGTAAACAGTGTCTCATTTGTATTCCAGTTTGCTTTAAATACAGCCGGGATCATTCCCCAGATCATTCCGCCAAGTGCACTTGCCACAAACATTACGATCAGGAGTAACCCTGTAGGCATCTTATCTCCTGCATAGATCATGACGGCAGCAGAGCAGGCACCACCGATCAGGATCTGACCTTCTGCACCGATGTTCCAGAATTTCATTTTAAATGCAGGTGCCAGACCAATGGAAATACACAGCAGTACCATTGTATCTCGTATGGTCTGCCACAGACGGCGTTCCGAACCCATTGCTCCATCCCAGATTGCCTTATAGACATCCACCGGATTCATCTTTACCAGGGCAACGATCACCGCTCCGCACACGATCAGTGCAAGGATCAATGCAATGAAACGAATCAGAAGACGTTCCTGCCATCTGGCTTTGTTTCTTCTTTTACTTACCTGTAAGAAAGGTTCTTTCTTCATGCCTGTGTCCCTCCTTTTTCATGCTTCGTCATAAGAATCCCGATTCCTTCTTTCGTTGCAGTTCTTCCATCCTCAATTCCGCTGATTTTACCTCCGCAGAACACTGCAATCCTGTCACACAGTTCAAGAACTACATCAAGATCCTCAATAACACAGACTACTGCAACCCCTTTTTTCTTCTGTTCATTCAGAAGGCGGTAAATCACATGGGAAGTATTGACATCCACCCCTCGAGTTGGGAAAGCTACCAGAAGCACTTTCGGATTCTGGGCAATTTCTCTTCCTACCAGAACCTTCTGCACATTTCCTCCTGACATCTGACGGACAGGTGCAGAAATACTTGGAGTCATGACTTCAAGCTGTTCTTTGATTTTTAACGCCAGTGCCTTTGGACCTTTTCGATCCAGGAATGGACTTTTGCCATTGCGATAGCTTCTGAGCATCATATTATCGGTCATATCCATATCGCCCACAAGCCCCATACCAATACGGTCTTCCGGAACAAAAGCAAGGCTGATCCCTGCTTTATTAATGGAGATAGAATCCATTCCTGCAAGCTCTGTTCCTTTTCCATTGTCATCAAGCAGGGTGATCGAACCGCTCTCTATTGCCTGGAGTCCTGCAATTGCCTCCAGAAATTCTTTCTGGCCGCTTCCGGAAATACCGGCAATACCCAGAATCTCTCCTGCATTTACTGTCAGATCAACATCATCCAGAGTTTTTACCTCTTCTTTGTTTTTACAGTTCAGACCTTTGACCACTAATCGTTTCTTTACATTCTCCGGTTCAGGACGGTCGATATTGAGATCTACTCTGCCGCCTACCATCATCTCTGACAGACTCTGTGCATTTGCCTGAGCTGTTTCTACTGTATCAATATACTTTCCTTTTCTGAGGATTGCCACACGGTCTGATAACGCCAGAACTTCCTGGAGTTTGTGCGTGATGATCATAATGGAACATCCATCTTTTCTCATATTTCTCAAAATATCGAATAACCGGTCAGACTCCTGTGGTGTCAGAACTGCGGTCGGCTCATCCAGGATCAGAATCCTCGCGCCACGGTAGAGCATCTTTATGATCTCAACTGTCTGCTTCTGGGAAACGGACATTTCGTAGATCTTCTGTGACAGATCCAATTCAAAGCCATATTTATCTGCCAGCTTCTGAATATCCTCTGTGATCCTCTTCATGTCCAGCTTTCCCTTTCCCGGAAGTCCCAGAACAATATTCTCTGCTGCTGTCAGTACATCTACCAGTTTAAAATGCTGATGTACCATACCGATTCCCAGTTCATAGGAATCTTTCGGTGAACGGATCGTTACTTCTTTTCCATTTACAAAAATATGTCCTTCATCCGGATAATAAATTCCATAGATCATATTCATCAGAGTTGTCTTTCCGCTTCCGTTTTCCCCCAGAATTGCAAGAATCTCCGATTTTCTCAGTGTGAGATCTACATGATCATTCGCCTGGACCGAACCAAAACTCTTGGAAATATCTCTAAGTTCAAGTGCATAGTTTTCTCCCACTATCGTTTCCTCCTTTTATCTAATGATATCCAATCTACAGTAAAAGTCCTGTCTCTTTGACTGCCGGTATCATTTAATCCTACTTCTGAATTATGGAATTGCTCTCCTGTATACTCCATAATACAGCAAAAGAAACCTTCTGTCAGAAGACTTCAAGACTTCTTTTGCACGTACGATATGAAAACAGCAGAGCTGCCGCCCGGGCAGCCCTGCTGTCGTAAATTGCTCCGCGCTTTGCAGCTCCAGCAATTTTCTTATTCTGTAATAGATGTAATTCCATCAATCGCAATATCAAATGCAGGTGCGGAACCATATTCAGATTCATGGAAGTATCCGTCAGAAATGTACTCTGTATCACCCTTCTTATAAGTATCAAGTTCCTTGCCGTCTACTGTAAATGCAGATGTATCAAATACATGAAGGGAACCATCAATGAGCGCATCTTCCACTTCTTTGACCTTTTCTTCTGTACCCTCTGCTACAGTTTTGTCATTGAGAGCTGTGATCTTATCTGCACCTTCCGCAAATCCTTTACACCAGTCAGTATCAATTGCTGTGCCATCAAGCATACACTGTACTGCGTATGTATAATATACACCCCAGTCCATAGATGCAGAAGTAAGTGCTGTGTTCGGAGCAACAGATGTCATATCAATATTATAACCTACACATGGAACTCCTGCTGCTTCGCATGCTGTAGGAGCACCTGTTGTATCTGCATGCTGGCTGATCAGTACACAGCCGTCAGAGATCAAAGCATCTGCGCACTCTTTCTCAAGGTCAAAGCTTGCCCAGCTGTTTGTATATTTTACTTCCATTGTTACAGACGGGCATACGCTCTTCGCGCCAAGATAGAAAGCTGTATAACCGGAGATAACCTCTGCGTATGGGAATGCACCTACATAACCCATCTTGCATGCGTCTTCTTTTACTGTGCCGTCCTCGATCATTTCATTCAGTTTCAGACCTGCAACTACACCTGACACGTAACGTGCTTCGTAAATATTTGTAAAATAGTTATGCATATTGGAAAGTCCGCTGGATGCAGCCTGTGTTCCTGTTGCATGACAGAACTGAACCTCCGGATATTCCCCTGCTGCTTCCAGTATATAAGTCTCATGTCCAAAGCTGTTTGCAAAGATGATCTGACATCCCTGATCTGCAAGGTCTGCTGCCGCATCATAGCATCCTTCATCTTCACCGATGAGAGTTTTCTCAATAATCTGAGAATCGTCAAGACCAAGCTTCTCTTCCATCTCATCAATTCCTTTCATATGAGCTGCTGTGTAACCTTCATTCTCATCACCGATATAGATCACTCCTACTTTCAGGTCCTCTTTTGCAATCCCTTTGCCTTCATCTTCTGCAAATACCGGTGCACTCATGGAAACCGCCATTACTGTTGCAAGTCCAATTGCCAATGCTTTCTTCATTCTTCATTCCTCCATTCTTTCTATTTGTTTTCTGATTCCTGCTACGGAACAAAAGAGGCACAACTTTCTGTGTTATGCCTCCTTGCAAGTATCTTTACTATAACCGTTTATGTCTGAATTGTCAATAAATTCAGCAAAAACGCACTTTCTTTTTGATACTCTTATTTTTTTTGTATATTAACAGACTATTTTCCATCATACAAATGCCTGTATTTTGGCAGGATAATTTCTCTGCTCGGACAGACATTCACATGTCCATCAGCTATTTGTAATCTGCAGGTAAAGTAAGCAAATGCTAACTTAATATTATTTTATAATGTATCTGATTTTATACTTGTAATTCAGACAAAGATATATTAAAATGTATGCAGAACCCCGAAAGGGGCCTAAAACGTTATTACGATAAGGAGGATTCTAATTATGGCATATGTAATTTCAGACGAATGTGTAAGCTGTGGAACATGCGAAAGCGAATGTCCTGCAGAAGCTATCTCTCAGGGAGATGAGCATTATGTAATCGACGCTGATGCATGCTTAGACTGCGGAACATGTGCAGATGCATGTCCAACAGAGGCTATTCATCCAGCAGAATAATTCATGATTTCAAAACAGCTTCATCTCTGTTTACCGCAGAGACGAAGCTGTTTTCTTTATGGATAACTTTTACAAATGTTTTCTTCTGATCCTCCTGCTTCTTTTTTCCAGTGCTGCAGCAGCCTCTTTTCTCGCAAGCTGTCTGTTACGGATCGTTTCATCCAGATCCCGGCACTGGTCTTCTCCCTCTTTTTTCATATGTAGCTCCTGAACGATCAGACGTTCCATGATTTTCTGAAATTCAAGTATTTTTTCCCTCTCAGGCTGTTCATCTTCAAGAAGCTTCACTTTGCTCGCAGTAGTCCCGGGTGCAGTCCTTGAAATTCTTGGAATCAGTTCTTTGATTGCTCTCAGGGCAAGTCCTCTTTTCTTTAGTTCCTTTATATTAGCCAGAAGCGTAATATCATTTCCTGTATAGTAACGATGTCCCTGCTCATTCCTGCATATCCTCAGTTCCAGTTCTTCCTCCCAGTACCGGAGGACCGATGCCCTCACGCCAAGGATTTCTGCGGTCTGAGTCACAGTATACCGCTGCTCCATGCTGCCCCTCCTCCTTTGAGTCCATTTTTCATCAGAAATCACTGATGCATATCAACAACTCAATCTATCACCTGATATCATTGAACCACTGCACTGTAAAAACAGCTGTCGTAATCCTGATATCATGTATATTTATTATAAAACGCCATACCGAGATTGCAAGAAGTTTCGATTTACAAACTTCCCTATAAAACTTTATTTTGACACAAAAAACAGGGAAACAGTACCGGATTCTCCCCCTGATACTGTTTCCCTGTGAAATTTTTCTATAGCAATCCTCGTAAATAATGCATTTAAGACAATTCAGCAGGATTTCACACTCTGATGGGCTGGATTAAGATGCATTATTTTAGAGGATTGCTATAATATTATTCAAGTCAAAGATCAAACTCCTCTGAGATAGATTATTTCTTCATATTCACAAACTGTGTATATCTCGGCAGCCATACCAGTTCTACTGTTCCGATGGGACCGTTTCTCTGTTTGGCAATGATAATCTCTGCAATGTCCTTCTTCTCTGTATCCTTATGATAATAGTCATCTCTGTAGATAAACATTACCACATCGGCATCCTGTTCAATGGCTCCGGATTCTCGAAGATCCGAAAGCATTGGTCTGTGATCCGGACGCTGTTCCACCGCACGGCTGAGCTGAGACAATGCGATCACCGGCACATTCAGCTCTCTGGCAAGAGCTTTCAGAGAACGGGAAATATCTGAAATTTCCTGCTGTCTGGAATCACTTTTTCCACTTCCGCTCATCAGCTGCAGATAGTCGATCATGATAATCCCGAGATTATGTTCCAGCTTATATTTCCTGCATTTGGAGCGCATTTCCGCAATGGAAATACCCGGCGTGTCATCAATGATCAGATTAGATTTACCGATAATATCTGCTCCTTCTACCAGTTTTGTCCAGTCCTCGTCTTTCAGATTACCTGTTCTCATATTCTGGGAATCTACATGAGATTCCATTGCCAGAAGTCGGTTCACCAGCTGTTCCTTTGACATTTCCAGACTGAATATGGCAACTGTGACATCCTTTCGGAATGCCATATACTGTGCAATGTTCAGTACAAATGCTGTTTTCCCCATGGAAGGACGGGCTGCGATCAGCACCAGATCAGAAGGATGCATACCGGATGTTTTATAATCCAGATCCATAAAGCCTGTGGGAATACCTGTTACAGAACCTTTAAGCTTAGACGCTTTCTCAATGTTATTAATGGCATTCAGAACTACCTGCTGGATTGGAACATATTCTTCATTGTTGCGTCTCTGGAGAATATTGAACAGTTTTTTTTCCGCTTCTTCCAGAATAATCTCTGTATTCTCCTTCTCCAGATAGCAGGTGTTGGCAATCTCTTCATTTGCCTTGATAAGTCTGCGAAGAACTGCTTTCTCACTGACGATCTTTGCGTAGTACTTCACATTTGCAGAAGTAGGAACCGCTGAGATCAGATCTCTTACATATTCCATACTGCTGATATCCGGCGGGAGTTCTTTCTCCTTTAAACGATTCTGAAGGGTCACCAGATCTACCGGTTTCCCTTCATTACACAATTCCACCATTGCATCAAAGATGATGCCATATTGTTTCTGATAAAAATCATCGCTGGTAAGTATCTCAGATGCCACAAGGATCGCATCTCTGTCCAGGATCATTGAGCCGATTACAGACTGCTCTGCCTCTATACTGTGGGGGAGTATCCTTTTAATCAGCGCTTCTTCCATTCTTTATCCCTCCGGAAGACTTATGCTTCTTTTACCCATACTTTAAGAGTTCCTGTTACCTTAGGATGTAATCTGACAGGCACCTGGGTAACACCAAGTGTACGGATTGGCTCAGGAAGCTGCAGTTTCTTTTTATCAATGTCAAGATTCAACTGTTTCTTTGCTGCTTCAGAGATTTCTTTGGAAGAAACGGAACCAAAGGTTCTTCCGCCTTCTCCTGTTTTCAGTGTAAGGATGATTTCTTTTGTCTCGAGATCCTTTGCAAATGCCTGTGCTGCTTCATATACTTCTTTTGCGACCTTCTCTTCGTTTGCTTTCTGAAGTTTCAGATCATTTAAATTCTTAGGAGTTGCCTCCAGCCCCAGTTTCTTAGGAAGGATCATGTTTCTTGCATATCCGTCACTTACATTTACGATCTGTCCCTTTTTCCAAGTGCTTTTACGTCTTCAAGTAAGATTACTTTCATTTTGTGTTTTCCTCCTGATATTCCTGATCTATGATGTCTTTAAGCATTCTCTCCACCTCATCCGGAGAAGCCTTGACCTGGGCACCGGCAATATTCATATGACCGCCTCCGCCCATCTTTTCCATCATTACCTGTACATTGACTTCGTCAATAGCCCTGGCACTGATATAAACTTCATTATTGTACTGAGTCAGTACAAACGATGCCTTAACCCCTGCAATATTCAGAAGCTCATTGGCTGCCTGTGCTCCTATAACTGTAGGACTGTCCAGATTTTCACTTGGACATCTGGCAATGGCATAGCATTCTCTGTAAATCTGTGCAGTTCTCACTGCTTCTGCACGTGCCTGATAAGATTTCAGATCATCCCTTAACAGTTTACGTACTCTGGTCACGTCTGCTCCACTCCTTCTTAAGAATGCAGCAGCCTCAAAGGTACGTACACCTGCTCTTGTAGTAAAATTGTTTGTATCGATCATAATTCCCGCATAGAGACAGTCAGCCTCCATATTGCGGATACGCAGGTCATCCGAGAAATACTGCAGGATCTCTGCTACCATCTCACAGGCTGAGGATGCATAAGGCTCCACATAGGAAAGCACCGCATTCTCTATCACTTCGCTTCCCCGCCTGTGATGATCCAGCACAACAATTGTCTTTGTCATGTGCAGAAGCTCCTCGCATTCCGTATAGCTTGGTCTGTTAGTATCAACTACAACCACCACTGTATTGTTATCTACCATATCTTTAGCCTGCTCGCTGTCCACAAACATAGATGGCTCGTAGTCTGGATTATTCACATATCCTGCGATCAACGGTCTGATAGATTTTGTCGGATCATTCACTACAATACTGACAGATTTTCCAAGTGTTTTACCTGCACGGAAAATACCGATTGCTGCTCCCAACGCATCCACATCTGTGATTTTATGTCCCATGACAACGACTCTGTCTTTCGTACTCATAAACTCTTTCAGTGCCTGCGCTTTTACCCTGGCTTTTACGCGGGTATTCTTCTCCATCTGCTGAGTCTTTCCGCCGTAATAGGTAATATTATTTCCATTCTTAATAACAACCTGATCACCGCCACGTCCAAGTGCCATCTCTATAGCAATACGTGAATACTCATAATTTTGAATATAAGTGGAGGCATTCAGTCCCACACCAATACTCAAAGTGATCGCCATCTCATTTCCGATATTAACTGTTTTAACCTCGTCCAGAATATGAAATCTCTGTTCTTTCAGAGCCTCAAGCGAACTCTGGCGCATGATCAGGAAATATTTGTCCTTCTCAAGTTTCTTTACAAGACCATCGAAATTGGAAAAATATTTCGTAATCTTCCGGTCAATCAGAGCAATCAGAAGTGAACGTCTCACATCCTCTACACTCTCAAGTGCTTCCTCATAGTTATCCAGATAAGCCAACGCTACAACAAGCTTATTGTCTTCATTCTTTTTAATGTAAGACTTCAGTTCTGTATCGTCATACAGATACATGGCGATCAGGCTGACATTCCTGTTTGAATTCTCCAGAAACTCACTTTTGGCAACCACTTCACCAAGAGACACCCTCTGCATGGAAATACGATAAGTCTTCTCTCCAAATCGAGTACTGATCTCAGCAGTCTCTTTCTTATCTGCAACCGGTAATTTGTCAGCTGTTACATCCGGAAAAACAGTGCTGACATTTTTCTTATAAAACTGATCTTTACCTGTAAGCTCCGCAAATACTTTGTTGGACCAGATCATTCTGCCATTCATATCCATAATGGCATAGGGCAATGCCAGTTCTTCAAGGATTCTCTTTTCAAGCGAATCATACTGATTGGCAAAGGCTATCAGTTCATTTACAATGAACGGTCTGTGGCATCGGAGTATTATTACTGCACATCCCACATAAATCAGGATTCCACCTGACACAATAATACCAGCCTTCACG
>ENA-OQOA01000402-OQOA01000402.1-human-gut-metagenome-genome-assembly--contig:-NODE-402-length-19881-cov-6.159664_pt1 | contig 19881 bp, 21 predicted proteins | sample MGYA00242633_ERZ504888 | MGnify/ENA primary metagenome ERZ504888 (study PRJEB26092, sample SAMD00036372) | human gut metagenome | host: Homo sapiens | study: EMG produced TPA metagenomics assembly of...
TTGCGCTCCGCGCGGGCCAGAGGTAGGGAGGGGTGTTTCGAATCCCCCCTCCCTACCTCTGGACTCCACTCTCCCCGCAACGAGTTAAGGGCTGCTCGCCCTTAACAAGCCCAAAGAAGAAGTCGAAGCCCAAAAATGCTAGCCGCTTCGCTAAACGCATTTTTTTGTGCTTCTCCCATTTACGGCTCCGCCGAAGATTTCACGTTTCTGCTGGACTTTACGCCCTGCGAGGGCGTAACACCTGCTGCGGAGCAGCAAATCGGAGAAACGAGAAAAAAGCGTTAAGCGCAGCGACTAGCTTTTTTCCGTTTCGACTTCCCCTTCGGGGTCTGAAAGGGGCGAGCAGCCCCTTTCTCGTGGATCCAGCGCGTCGAAATCGCTGGTGCTTTTCTGGTTCTCTTTTGGCACGCAAAAGAGAACTTAGCCCCGCGTAACAGCGCTCTACCCCCGCGCCACCGGCGCGAGAAAACGCTCTCCGTCACATTAGAAATGCCCCTCAAAGTCCCCTTCGATCTCATAGGGCCAGCTCAGGATGCCGCCGAGGTCGTAGATATTGGTATAACCCAGCGCATCCAGCTTCTGGACGGCGTCAGCGCTGCGGCGGCCGGTGCGGCAGTAGACCAGCCAGGGTGCATCCTTGTCGGGCAGCACCTCGGCAGCGCGGCTCATCACCTCTCCCAACGGCAGCAGCTTTGCGCCCGGGATGTGGCCCACTGCGTACTCGTCCGGCTCCCGCACGTCCACAGCCTGTGCCTTTTTCGCGTCCAGCAGACGGATGGCGGCTGCGGGCTCGATCTTCTGTATCATAAGTGTCTCTCCTTATATCTCTTGTTGCATCATCTTATGATAACAGATATTTTTTGTTCTAGCAAGATGACTTTTCGATATTTCCGCGTCCGGAGCAAAAGGCAGGTTTTTTCACTTTCCAAAAGCGGGTAGTCGTGGTATACTGGAAGGCAAGCAAGGAGAGAACCGCTATGAAATTTTCCACCAAGAGCCGCTATGCGCTGCGGCTGATGGCCGAGCTGGCCCGCTACGCCCCGGGTTCTACCGTCTCGCTGAAGGAGATCAGCGAGCGCCAGCAGCTGAGCCTGAAATATCTGGAGCAGATCGTCACTCCGCTGGCCCGCGTGGGCCTCGTCAAGAGTGAGCGCGGCAGTCAGGGCGGCTACCGCCTGACCAAAGCCCCCGCCGACTACACCGCCGGTGAGATCCTGCGGGCCATCGAGGGCAGCGTGGCCCCCATCCCCTGCCTCGGCAGCGAGACCAACGAGTGTCCCATGTCTGACCAGTGCTTCACTCTGCCTTTCTGGGCCGGGCTGGACGATGTGATCAACCAATACATCGACAGCGTCACCCTCGAGCAGCTGGCCCAGAGTCTGCCCGCTGTCAAAGAGGGCTGCGGCTGCTGCGGCACCAAGTCCTGATTTTTCTACCCCGGGATTGACTCCGCGTCCAAAAAAAGGTATACTATTTGAGTATCACCGCCGGGGTGTTGCGCAGTTGGTAGCGCGCCTGCTTTGGGAGCAGGAGGCCGCGAGTTCGAGTCTCGCCACTCCGATAGAAGAAAAAGCCACGATGGGACATCCATCGTGGCTTTCTTTCATCCACACAGGAGGTTTCTTATGATCCGTGACATCTGCAAAGACGAGCTTTTCCTCACCCGGAAAGCTGCACCTGCCCTGCCGGAAGACCTGCCCATCGCGCAGGACCTGCTGGAAACGCTCATTGCCCACAAAGACGGCTGCGTCGGCATGGCCGCGAACATGATCGGCGTCGCTAAGCGCATCATCGCGTTCGAGAGCGAGGACGGCTATCTCGTCATGTTCAACCCTGTCATCCTCAAAAAGTCCGGGCCATATGAGACGGAGGAGGGCTGTCTCTCCCTCGCCGGCACCCGAAAGACCAAACGGTTCCAGACCATCAAGGTGCAGTGGCAGAACGAAAAGTTCCAGCCCCGCATCAAGACCTTCTCAGGCTGGACAGCAGAGATCATCCAGCACGAGCTCGACCACTGCGACGGCATCCTTATTTGACACGACTGGCACGACAAAAGCCCTGCGGCACGCCGCAGGGCTTTTCTGCTGTCTGATTTACCTGGGCTGACGGCCGATGTAGGCGAGGATGCCGCCGTCGGCGTACAAGATCTGACCGTTCACGAAGTCGGAGGCGTGGGAGGCCAGAAAGACGCAGGGGCCGACCATATCTTCCGGGTCGCCCCAGCGTCCCGCCGGGGTCTTGGCGGTGATGAACTGGTCGAAGGGGTGACGGCTGCCGTCGGGCTGGACCTCACGCAGCGGGGCGGTCTGGGCGGTGGCGATATAGCCCGGGCCCATGCCGTTGCACTGGATGTTGTACTCACCGTACTCAGAGGCGATGTTCTTGGTCAGCATCTTGAGGGCACCCTTTGCGGCGGCGTAGGCGGAGACGGTCTCGCGGCCCAGCTCGCTCATCATGGAGCAGATGTTGATGATCTTGCCCTCCTGCTTTTCCATCATATCAGGCAGGACAGCCTTGGAGCAGTTGAACGCGCCGCCCACATGGACGTCGATGACCCGCATGAAGTCGGCGTGGCTCATCTCGACCATCGGCACCCGCTTCATCAGGCCGGCATTGTTGACCAGAATGTCCACCGGGCCGACCTCGGCCTTGATCTTCGCCACCATCGCGTTGACGGCGTCCTCGTCGGAGACGTCTGCGGCATAGCCGTGAGCGTCAATGCCGGCGGCTTTATAAGCAGCCATGCCCTTCTCAAGGCTGGCCTCGGAAGAGCAGTTGAAGCAGATGGCGGCACCGCACTTGGCCATACCCTCTGCGATGGAGAAGCCGATGCCGTGCGCACCGCCGGTGATGAGGGCGACCTTGCCCTTCAAATCGAAAGCCGATAGATCCATTGTATTCCTCCTGTTGCGTTTGATCGCAGGGCCATCGCCCTAACGTGATATTGTGCTTTTCTCGTCCAGCTCAGACCTGCCCGGCCTGCCAATGGCTCTCCCTTTGGGAGAGCTGGCGAGCAAAGCGAGACTGAGAGGGCAAAGTTAAATATTTAGCAAAACGCCCCGCATCGGTCTCCCGATGCGGGGCGTTGTATGGTGTACTTGTTTAGCGCAGGTCGGTGGTAGCGATGTTGTCCATGTCGTCAAACTCCATGTTCTCGCCGCCCATTGCCCAGATAAAGGTATAGTTGGAAGTGCCTACGCCGCTGTGGATGCTCCAGGAGGGGCTGATGACAGCGTCCTCGTTGTGCATCACGATGTGGCGGGTCTGCGTGGGCTCGCCGCACATGTGGAACACCACCTGCCCCTCGGGCAGTTCAAAGTAGGTGTAGATCTCCATCCGGCGCTCATGCGTGTGGCTGGGCATGGTGTTCCAGTTGGAGCCGGGCTCCAGCTCGGTCATGCCCATGCTCAGCTGGCAGGTCTTGAGCACGTCGGGGTGGATGAACTGATTGATGGTGCGCTTATTGCAGGTCTCGACGCTGCCCAGAGGACGGTGATTTGCATCAGCCATCTTGATGAGGCGGGTCTCGTAAGAGCAATGTGCCGGAGCGGAGACCATATAGAACTTTGCCGGATGCTCGGGGTCTGCGGAAGCGAACGTAACTTCCTTGGTACCCTGGGTGATATACAGGCAGTCCTTATAGCCCAGCTCATACTTCACACCGTCGGCCACCACGATGCCCGTGGAGTCCTTGCCGATGTTGAAGATACCGATCTCGCGGCGCTCGAGGAAATAGTGGGTGCCAAAGTTGGCCCAGACGTCGATGCCCTTGTCGATGGAGACCGTCTCGTGGACAGGCATACAGCCCAGCGTGACCATGCGGTCCACATGGCTGTAGACGGCCACGACCTCGTCGGCCTTGTACAGGCCGGTGATGAGCATCTCGTCGCGCATCTCCTCGGTGGTGTAGCGCTTGAAGTCTTTCTGGTTGCAGGAATAACGGATATCCATAGCGGATCTCCTTTCCTGCTTAGCGCTGGATACGGCCGGAACCGTCGCCGCCAGCCAGCTTCTCGACCTCGGAGACAGTCATCATGTTGTAGTCGCCCTCGATGGTGTGCTTCAGAGCAGAAGCAGCAACAGCGAACTCAACAGCATCCTGAGTGCTCTTGCCGTTCAGCAGAGCGTAGATCAGGCCGCCGCCGAAGGAGTCACCACCGCCAACGCGGTCGATGATCTTCAGCTCGTACTTCTTGGAGAAGCAGTACTCGTTGGAAGCGACATCGTACAGCATAGCGCTCCAGCCGTTCTCGGAAGCGTTGTGGCTCTCACGCAGGGTGATAGCGACCTTCTCGAAGTGGAACTTGTCAGCCAGCTGCTTGGCAACGCTCTTGTAGCCCTCAGCGTTCAGCTTGCCGCCGTAGATGTCGGTAGCCTCAGCCTCGATGCCGAACACGTCCTTAGCGTCCTCCTCGTTGGAGATGCAGACGTCAACGTACTCGCACAGCTTGGTCATAGCCTCACGAGCCTCGGCACGGGTCCACAGCTTGCCGCGGTAGTTCAGGTCGCAGCTGATCTTCACGCCGTGAGCCTTAGCAGCCTTGCAGGCCTCCAGGCAGATCTCGACGACATTTGCGCCCAGAGCCGGGGTGATGCCGGTGAAGTGGAACCAATCGACACCCTCGAAGATCTTATCCCAGTCGAAATCGGAAGGCTGAGCCAGCTGGATCGCGCTGTTGGCACGGTCATAGATGCAGACAGAGCCGCGCTGAGAAGCGCCCTTCTCATTGTAGTAGATGCCGACACGGTCACCGCCGCGGGTGATCATGCTGGTATCGACGCCGTAGCGGCGCAGGCTGTTGACAGCGGCCTGGCCGATCGCGTGTGCGGGGAGCTTAGTGACGAAAGCTGCGTCCAGGCCGTAGTTAGCCAGAGAGACAGCGACGTTAGCCTCGCCGCCGCCGAAGGTGAACTCCAGGCTGTTGGCCTGAACGAAGCGCTCGTAGTTGAAGGGCTGCAGACGAACCATCAGCTCGCCAAAGGTAACGACTTTCATAGTGTTTCTCCTTTATGTTTGTATCATCGGATCATCCCGCCGCGGCGGGTCTTGACGGAAAATTCAGGCTCAGGCCTGGACCAGGTGGAATGCGAAGCCGGCGATCTCGCCCTCCATGTAGCAGGCGACGGTCTTGCCGTTCTTGACATTCTTGCTGTCGAGGTCGAACTTCACGCCGCGCTGAGACAGGTGATAGATCGCGCGATCGACGTTGTTGCAGCCGATGGCGATGTGGCCGTTGGTGCCGCGGCCCGGCTTCTTCATGATTTCAAACTCCTTGTTGCCCACGAAAATGCTGGAGTTGCCCGGAGTGACCTTCATGTTCAGCATGGTGGAGATGATGCCTGCGATCTTGGCAGCCTCTTCCTCGTTGCCGGTGTTGATGCCGACGTGGATGAGGTGCAGGCCCAGCATGGTGTCAACAGCTTCCTTGCTCTGAGCGGTGATCTTTGCCCAGTCGCCGGCCTTGATGACGTCGCTCTTGCACATCCAGGTGCCGCCGACAGCGAAGATCTGGTCATAGCCCAGGTAGTCGTTGACGTTCTTGGCGTTGACACCGCCGGTGCACATCCAGCGAGCGCCCTTCAGGGCAGCGCCGATGTTCTTCAGCATCCCAACACCGCCGTTTGCCTCAGCGGGGAAGAACTTCAGAGCCTCGCAGCCCATGTTCATAGCCTGCTGCATCTCGCCTGCGGAAGCGGTGCCGGGCATCATGATGCCGCCCTTGTCGATGACGTGCTTGCAGACCTCGGGGTCGAAGCCGGGAGCAACGATGAAGGAAGCACCAGCAGCCATAGCGCGGTCAGCCTGCTCGCAGGTCAGGACAGTGCCGGCGCCCAGCAGCATCTCGGGCATCTCCTCATGGATCTTGCGGATGCACTCCTCAGCACAGGCGGTGCGGAAGGTGACCTCAGCTGCAGGCAGACCGCCCTCAGCCAGAGCCTTGCACAGGGGCAGGGCCTCGTCTACGCTGTTAAAAGCAATAACAGGGATAATGCCGATCTGATAGACCTTTTCTACGATGGGATTCATAACGCATTTCTCCTTTTTAACATTTGCATGAACTCCTGCGGCTGAGGGCCCCGATGGGCATACCTTCCCCACCGCACATTCGTATCTTTAGTATAAACGAGAGCGGGCCGTTTGGTAATGCTCAACAAGCACAATGTTTTGCATAAGAGCTTGTATACATTGCACAAAAACGCCGAAGCTGTGCTTCTCAGAGCCCCAGACGGGCAAAGATCTCGGCCACGCCGTCGTGGTCATTGTCGTTTTCGCTGACGATGTCGGCCAATTTTCGGATGTGCTCCATGCCGTTTGCCATCACGGCGGCGACGCCTGCCTTTTCCAGCATGGCGCGGTCATTCTCGCTGTCGCCCACAGCCAGCGTGGCCTCGCGGGGGATGCCCAGATGGTCGGCCAGCGCCAGCAGACTTTCGCCCTTGTTTACTCCGGCAGCGGTGACTTCGATGTTGTCGGGCGACCCCTGCACCACCTCGACGCCCTCGATGGCCGTAAAGCGGGGCAGATACTGTTGCGCCTCTTTCGCCGAATGGAAGAACATGCAGAACTTCTCCACCTCGTGGGCGTGGCGGCTCATCCACTCGCTCTGGTCCCGCAGGATGGTGAAGCGGCCATCGTTGGGCTGGATGGCCTCTGTCCCCTTCACCGCCGCCAGACGGGCGAACCGCTCGTCGAAAAAGCGCTGCTGCACCATGTCGCGGAGAGCGCGCCCGTCGCTGAAGAGGTTCAGCCCGCCGGGCAGGCCGTAGAACGCCTCGTAGACCTCCCGGGCCTTTTCCACCGGGAAGCACCGCCGGACGATGCACTCCGGCTGGCTCGTCTCATGCTCTGCGGCGTTGGCATACCGGCTGTAGACACAGCCCAGCGGATCGCCGCCGAGATCCCAGACCGCCGCACCGTTGGAGGTGAGAGCATAATGCACCCAGGGCTGTTTCGCCACCACCGGCGGCAGGCTGGCCAGCGGTCGGCCTGTAGCCGGGATGACCACGACGCCCCGGTCGGACGCCTCGGACAGCACCTTCTGCGTGCAGGGCGAGACTTCGCCGTTGCTGTTGAGCAGGGTGCCGTCCAGATCGAGGGCCGCAAGAAGGATGGGGTGAGATGAAGTAGACATGAAAGCTCCTTTGCGCTTGTAAGTACACGTTTTCTGCCCCAGCGGGACAGGCTGTCTTTATTTTATAACATCGAATTGATTTGCGCAAGTCGGACAAGTGTGGTAAAATGTATCATCGTATGATAAAAAACAAGGAGATCTCCATGAAAACTTCTCTTTCTCGCGCACGGCCCCACCTGTGGTATCAGCTGTACTGGGTGCTCTACCTCATCTGGTTCTTCTGGCTGGACCTCACCGTCACCGACCCGAACTATATCATCCACAGCCCGCTGGACGATTTCATCCCCTTCAACGAGTGGTTCATCTTTCCCTACGGCAGCTGGTTCTTCCTGCTGGCGGGCGTCACGGCACTGCTCTGGTGGTTCGACACTGCCAGCTATGATAAGCTCTGCCTGATGATGTTCTCGGGCATGACCTTCTGCCTCATCCTCTATATGGTGCTGCCCAACGGCCTCGACATCCGCCCCACGGTGGAAGAGGTGGGCCGCAGCAACATCGCCATGACCCTGATGCAGCTCATCTGGAAAGCCGACGCCTCGGTGAACGTCTGCCCCTCCATCCACTGCCAGAGTTCTGCCTGTATGGCCATCGCCTTCTCGGGCAGCACACTGGCAAAAGACCGCCCGTGGCTCAAAGTACTGGCCTTCGGCTGGGCGGCGCTCATCTGCGCGTCCACCGTCTTTACCAAGCAGCACTCCATCATCGATGTCTTCTGCGGGCTGGCCGTGGCATTCATCTGGGTGCCGGTGCTCTATCTCCGTCCCCGGAAGCGTTGAACTTTTTGGTAAAATATACAGTTTTTTATTGCCGCTGCTCTTGACGGCGCAGATGCCCGCGGGTACAATGGTGGTAGCTGATATATTACATTTCCGGGCATTGCCCGTTTCAGAAGGAGCGTGACTGCAATGGCATCACGAAGCGCACGGGAGGTCGCCTATGAGACCATCCGCAGCCGCATCATCACCATGGACCTCAAGCCCGGCGACGAGCTGAACGACCGGGAGCTGGCCCAGGAGCTTGGCATCAGCCGCACCCCCATGCGGGAAGCCCTCATCATGCTGAACATCGCCCACATGGTGGTCATCAAGCCCCAGAGCGGCACCCATGTGGCCCCCATCGACCTCAAGCTGATGGAGATGGAGCAGTTCGCCCGCTTCACGCTGGAAAAAGAGATCCTGAACCGCATCCGGGGCCGTCTGACTGCCGAGCAGGAAGCCGCCTACCGGCTCAACCTCGAGAGCTACCGCCAGCTGGAGCGCGACCCCGACGCCGAAAACCGGGAGACCCGGATGCTGGACCTGGACAACGCCTTCCACCGCCGGGCCTTCCAGCTCTGCGGCATGGAGGAGCACTTCGACCATATGCTCTCCACCTTCCAGCACATCGAGCGGCTGCGCAAGTTCAGCCTGCAGACCGAGGAGAATAAATCCGTCTGCGCGGCCCACACCCGCATCCTCGAAGCCGTCCTGCGCGGCTCCGAAGAAGACCTCAGCCGCGCCCTCAGCGACCACCTCAACCGCTATAAGCTCTCGGTGGAGCAGGCCCGCCAGCACCACCCCGAGTATTTCACGGAGGGGACGGTCCGCCCGGTGGATCACCACATCTGAATCCGGCACAACACAAAAACGCCGCACAGCCAAAAGCTGTGCGGCGTTTTCTTATGCGTTATGGTTCAGAAGCTCAGACCTTCTCGATGGTGATGCTCCACTCGCTGGTCATGGCCTCATCGACGTCCAGCACCTCGTGCTTGCCCTCTTCGTTGACGCTGTTGGCCCAGCCGTTCCAGGGCTCCATGCAGACGAAGCTCTCGGCATCCTGCTGCCAGAGCACGCCCTTGTCGAAGGTCTCATCGGCATCCACAGTGACCTTGTGGCCGTTGCCCTTGTCGGTGAAGGTCATGGGGAACTGAACACCGGTCAGCAGGCGGATGGTGTTGTCTGCGCCCTCCTTGCGGGTGAGGGTGATCTTCTCGGGAGCGGCGGGCTGCTCGCCCTTGGCGTTCTCGGAGCAGGTGGCGCACTTGATGTCGAAGTCCACGTTCTCCAGAGCGGAAGCCATGAAGTAGGGGTGGTAGCCGAAGCTGAAGGGCATCGGCTTGTCGCCCTCGTTGATGACGGTCAGGCTGATGGTGGCCTTGTTGCCCTCGAGGTTGTAGTTCACCAGCAGGGTGAAGTCGAAGGGATAGAGGAACTTGGTCAGCGGGGTGGATTCCAGAGCCAGCGTCACGCCGTCAGGGCCGACGCTCTCCACGTCCCATGCGCACAGGTCCGCGAAGCCATGGGTCTCCATGGGGTAAGCCTTGCCGTCAAAGTTGTGGACGCCGCCGTCGGGGTTGCCGCAGCTGGGGAAGAGCACCGGCACACCGAAGCGGGGGCGGTTGCACTCGGAGAAGTTGGGGCGGCGGGTCCAGATGTACTCGTCGCCGTCGAGGGTGAAGCCGGTGATCATGCCGCCGCGCTCGGGGGTGATGGTCAGGTCTGGTCTTTGCGGCAGGGTCGGTGATGACGTACTGCTCATAGCATGCACCGTTCTCGGTGACGTACTGGGTGGTGATCTGGTTCATAAGTAAAAGCCTCCTATTATTACCGCAGGGTTCGCCCCGGCGGGTCATTCCTTATGCTCGGTCTGCTCCAGCTGCTGCTCCAACTTCTGGAAGTAGTAATCAATGCCGTAGCGGATAAAATACTTGATCAGCCGCACCGCACCGTAGAGCAGCGCTGCATAGATCAGCAGAGAAAACAATACTGCGCCATTTGCACCCATCATATAAAACACTTCCTTTCCGTTTTCATGCACAAAAAGGCCGCCGTATCGCAAAAAGTGCGTACAGCAGCCTTTATTTTGGTCACAAAGATACACTCCAGACCCTTTCAAAGGCGGCTGTTTTGTGACACGCGATTCGCGGCTGTTGCCAACGTATTAAAAATACGCGAATCGCAGTTAGAGCACGACGCCGTCCTTGAAGATGGAGATCTCGCGGAAGCCGTGCTTCTCGGCCTTGGTCTGCTCACCGCTGGCAACGCGGATGACCAGATCCAGCAGGTCCTTTGCGGCCTCGTCGATGGTCTTTTCGCCGTCGGCAATGACGCCGGTGTTGAAGTCGATCCAGCCCGACTTCTTCTCTGCCAGCGGGGTGTTGGTAGAGATCTTCAGGGTGGGAGCCGGGGCAGAGAACGGGGTGCCGCGGCCGGTGGAGAAGAGGATGAGGTGTGCGCCTGCGGCGGTCATGGCAGTGGCGGACACGAGGTCATTGCCGGGGCCGTAGAGCATATTCAGGCCCTTGGTGACGACGGGGTCGCCGTAGCCGATGACGTCCATGATGGGGGCGGTGCCGCCCTTCTGGACGCAGCCGCAGCTCTTGTCTTCCAGGGTGGTGATGCCGCCCTGCTTGTTGCCCGGAGAGGGGTTGTCGTAGACCACCTCATTGTGGCTGATGAAGTACTCCTTGAAGCCGTTGATCATCTGCTCGGCCTTGACGAAGACATCGCGGTCGATGCAGCGGTCCATCAGGAAGCCCTCGGCGCCGAACATCTCCGGCACTTCGGTCAGGACGGTGGAGCCGCCCCGCTGGCCCATCATGTCGGAGAAGCGGCCGATGGTGGGGTTGGCGGTGATGCCGGACAGGCCGTCAGAGCCGCCGCACTTCATGCCGACCACCAGCTCACTCACGGGGATGGGCTCACGCTTGAACTGGCCGGCGTAAGCGGCCAGCTCCTTCAGGATGTCGCGGGCGGCGGTGAACTCGTCGTCCACCTCCTGGCAGGTCAGGAACTTCACGCGGTCGTGGTCATACTCGCCCAGCTCTTCCACGAACTGGTCGTGCTGCAGGTTCTCGCAGCCCAGATGCAGCACCAGAACGGCAGCGGCATTGGGGTGGCGGACCAGAGCGGCCAGCAGCTTGCGGGTCTGCGCATGGTCATGACCGGTCTGGCTGCAGCCGAAGGGATGGGTAAAGGTGTAGAGGCCCTCGATGGTGCCGGTGACGAGGTCCTGATTGTCGGCCACCATCTTCTTGGCGATGTCGTTGACACAGCCGACGGTGGGGATGATCCAGATCTCGTTGCGGATAGCGGCGCGGCCATCCTTGCGGCGGAAGCCCATGAAGGTCTCCGGCTCCACCTTGGGCAGCGGGGCCAGATCGGGAGCGGGGTTATAGCTGTATTCCACCTCACCGGAGAGGTTGGTGTGGACATTGTGGGTGTGCATCCAGGTACCCGGCTCGGCGTCGGCGGTGGCGTGGCCGATGGGGAAGCCGTACTTGATGACGTTCTCGCCGTTCTTGATGGGCTTGACAGCCATCTTATGGCCCTGAGGGATGTCCTCCAGCGCGGTGACGGCAAGGCCGTCCACCTCGACGAGGGTACCCTTGGCAATGGGATGCAGAGCGACAACGACGTTGTCGATGGGGCTGATATGGATCGCCTGCGGCATAGTTTTTCTCCTACTCTTTTATAAGACAAAAGGTATAAGCCAAAAGGGCTGCTGCCCAAAGCAGCAGCCCTTTTGTGCAAATTTTCAGCTTACAGGCAGCTCTTGTAAGCAGCCTCGGCACCCTCGGTGCGGATGAGCTCCAGGTCTGCCAGAACAGCGGCCTCGAGGCCCTCGATCCTGGTCAGGTCCTGATCCCACATCTGGGTGTTGGTCAGAACGGCCTTCACCAGCTGAGCAGCGGTGTCGTCCTTGTGTGCATAGTAGAAGTCCAGAGCCCATGCGTCATCCTGGATCTTGTAGGTGTTGCCCGCCGGGCGCTTGCAGATGAGGCCGTCAGCAGTGCGCTCCTGAATGTCGTTGGAGTAGAAAGCGATGTAAGCAGCCAGAGACATGGTCAGGCACTTGGGCAGCTTCTTCTGCTCCTCGATATAAGTCAGGAAGGAAGGCATGTTGCGGGCCTTCCACTTGGAGGTGGAGTTCAGGGAGATGCTCATCAGCTCGTGGTTGATGAACGGGTTGTTGAAGCGGTCCTGCACAGCAGAAGCGAACTCCTCGAGGTCCTTCTTGTCCAGAGGCAGGGTGGGGATGACTTCCTCGTGCAGCATCTTGTTCATGAAGCCGCGGATGGTGTCGTTGTGCATGCAGTCACGCACGATGTCGAAGCCGGCCAGATATGCGCCCAGAACGAAACCGGTGTGAGCACCGTTCAGGATGCGGACCTTGCGCTTCTTGTAGGGGGTGACATCGGGGACGACCATGACGTTGACGCCGGCCTTCTTGAACGGCAGCTTGTCCTCCAGACCATCGGGGCCTTCGATGACCCAGACGCCGAAGACTTCGCCGACATCCAGAGCCTTATCGGTGTAGCCGTTGGCCTCTTCCAGAGCAGCCATCTCCTTCGGGTCACGGATGCGGCCCGGGACGATGCGGTCCACCAGAGTGGAGCAGAAGGTGTTGGCGTTGTTCATCCAGTCGATGAAGGCAGCGTCGAGGTTCCAGTCCTTGGCGTAGTTGTTGCAGCACTTCTGCAGCTCCTTGCCGTTGTTGTCGATGAGCTCGCAGGAGAGGATGACCAGACCCTTGTCCGCAGCGCCCTTGAAGGCGGTGTAGCGCTCGTAGAGCACGCGGGTCAGCTTTGCAGGGAAGCTGTTGGGAGGCACCTGGTCAAACTGGCTGTCGCCCTGCGTGTAGGCGATGCCGGCCTCAGTGGTGTTGGAGACGACGATCTCCAGGTCCTCAGAGCGGGCCAGAGCCAGCACTTCGTCCCACTTGCCCTCGGAGTAGGGGCAGACACAGTCATGCACACAGGAGATGACGCGCTTTGCATCGACCTTCTGGCCCTTCTCGCTGCCGCGCAGGTACAGGGTGTACAGACCCTCCTGCTCGTTGATCCAGTCCGCCATCTGGGGGAAGTTTGCGATGGGCTGGACGAGCTTGACCTTGCCGTTGTAGCCAGCCTTCTCGTTGGCAATATCAAAGAAGTAATCCACGAATGCGCGCAGGAAGTTGCCCTCGCCGAACTGCATCACCTTGACGGGTGCGTCCTTGAGGATATAACCGTTGTAGCCGGTGCTTTCCAGGACCTTGTAATTCAAAGTTTCCATTTGAGTGTCTCCTTTTATCAGATTGCTTTGCCTTTCACGGGGGCAGCCTGAGCCGCGCCCTTCTCTGCCTCTATTTTATGCTGTTGTATACAAATAAGTCAAGTGCTTCTCAACAGTTTTTTGCCGGAAAAGGGGTCGTTTTTATAAAAACCAGCGAATTGTACAAGTCCGCACGAGATTTTTGGGCAGTTTTTCAGTTGTATACATCGGCATTTTCCGGTATACTAAAAGCAGGAATGGCCTGTTTGCACGGAACAGGCCAGCCCCCCACTATAAGAATGTTTCAAACTGTCATGACCATTGAAAAAAGGAGTTCTGACCATGAAAGCATTTATGGATAAGGAGTTCATGCTCCAGTCGCCCACCGCACAGCACCTGTACCACGCTTACGCTGAGGATATGCCCATCTGTGACTATCACTGCCACATTCCTCCCCGTGAGATCTACGAGAACCGCCGCTTCGACAACATCGCTCAGGTCTGGCTGGGCGGCCGCAACCCGGACGGCAGCTACTTCGGCGACCACTACAAGTGGCGCGTCATGCGCTCCAACGGCGTGCCTGAGGAGTACATCACCGGCGACAAGCCTGACCGCGAGCGCTTCCAGAAGTTCGCTGAGGCTCTGCCCATGGCCATCGGCAACCCGATGTACCACTGGACCAATCTGGAGCTGCACACCTTCTTCGGCTACGACGGCGTGCTGAACGGCGACACCGCTGAGGAAGTCTGGAACCTGTGCAACGACAAGCTCCAGCACGACCCCAAGCTGACCGTCCGCGGCCTCATCGAGCAGAGCAACGTGGCCTTCATCGGCACCACCGATGACCCCATCGACAGCCTCGAGTGGCACAAGAAGATCAAGGAAGACCCCACCATCAAGTTCACCGTGGCTCCTTCCTTCCGCCCCGACAAGGCCCTCAACATCAACAAGCCCGGCTTTGCTGAGTACATGGGCAAGCTGGCCGCTGCTGTCGGCAAGGAGAAGCTGGCCTGCATCAACTGCGTCACCAGCGCTCTCACCGACCGCATCGAGTTCTTTGCCGAGATGGGCTGCCGCGCTTCCGACCACGGTCTGGACTACATCCCCTACCGTGAGGCCACCAAGGAAGAGGTCAACGCCATCTACCAGAAGGTCATGGCCGGCGAGACCTGCACTCCGGAAGAGGCTGAGAAGTATCAGACCTACATCCTCATCCACCTGGGCAAGCAGTATCACCGCCTCGGCATCGTCATGCAGTTCCACTACAACTGCCTGCGGGGCGTCAACCGCAAGATGAACACCCTGCTGGGGCCCGACACCGGCTACGACATGATCAACACCGCCACCTGCGGCGGCCAGATCGCAGCCCTGCTGAGCGCCCTGAACGACACCGACGAGTGCCCCAAGACCATCATCTACAGCCTGAACCCCGGCGATGATGCTCAGATCGGCACCATCCTCGGCTGCTTCCAGAACAGCGAGATCCCGGGCAAGATCCAGCACGGCTCCGCATGGTGGTTCAATGACCACAAGATCGGCATGGAAGAGCAGATGTCCCGTCTGGCCAGCCTCGGCCTGCTGGGAAACTTCGTCGGTATGCTGACCGACAGCCGCAGCTTCCTGAGCTACACCCGCCACGATTACTTCCGCCGCATCCTCTGCAACCTCATCGGTCAGTGGGTCGAGGACGGCGAGTATCCCAACGACGAGAAGGCTCTGGAAAAGATCGTCAAGGGCATCTGCTTCGACAACGCAAAGCGCTACTTCAATCTGTAATCTCTCCTGAGTTACCCAAGACCTCCGCCGTCCACGGACTGCGGAGGTCTTTTTTGCCTGCAAATAAAACGCCCCCGCGTCAGCCATTTCAGCCGATGCAGGGGCATTGCTATCTCTTTTGGGATTTACTTGTTATTGTCAGCGACCATCATCTTGCTGGCCTTGTAGATGTCGCCGCAGCCCAGCGTGATGACCAGATCGCCTTCCCGGGCATTCTGCTTCACCCAGTCGGCAGCAGCTTCCAGACTGTCCACCAGCACCGAGCCGGGGATCTGAGCGGCCAGCTTTGCGCTGGTGATGGTGGGGTCGTTGGGTTCACGGCTGCCCATGATGGGGGTGATGACTGCCACATCGGGGATCTTGAGCACATCCACGAAGTCGTTGAACAGCATCTTGGTGCGGCTGTATGTAAACGGCTGGTGGACGGCGATGAGGCGCTTGTAGCCCAGTTCCTTGGCGGTGTTCAGGGTCGCACGCAGCTCGGTGGGGTGATGAGCGTAGTCATCCACCACCACAGCGCCGTTGCACTCACCGTAGACCTCGAAACGGCGTCCTGCGCCCTTGAAGCTTGCGGCAGCGGCGGCGCACTGCTCCACGGTCAGGCCCGCAAAACGGCAGACCGCGCACATGGCCAGCGCATTGTAGATGTTGTGACGGCCCGGCACACCCAGACGGATGTGGCCCGTGACCTTGCTCCACTCCTTCAAATCGAACTCGAAGAAACCGGGCTTATACTCCTGCACGTTGATGGCCTGATAATCGCCGTCGTTGTCGATGCCGAAGGTGCGCACACGGCGGTCAAGGGTGTACATGACGTCCATCGTGTTCTTGTCGTCGGCGTTGGCGAAGATCATGAACTTGGTCATCAGGGCAAAGCGCTTGAAGGCGAACTTCAGCTCACCCATGCTGCCGTAGTAGTCCAGATGGTCGTTGTCGATATTCAGCACGACGGAGAGGTAGGGAGTCAGCTTCAGGAAGGTCTCGGAGAACTCGCAGGCTTCGATGACGATGTCATCGCCCTTGCCGGCCTTGCCGTAGCCGTGGATGAGGGGCAGCTTGCCGCCGATGACCGCAGAGGGGTCGCGGCCTGCCAGCTCCAGCGCCGTGGTGATCATGGAGGTGGTCGTGGTCTTGCCGTGGGTGCCGGAGACGCAGATGCTCTGCCTGTACAGACGGCTCACATAGCCCAGCAGGACGCTGCGCTCCACCGTCGTGATGCCGTAGGAGGCTGCCGCATTCAGCTCCACATTGTCCTTTGCGATGGCGGCAGAGTAGACCACCAGGTCTGCACCGACGACATTATCAGCGCTGTGGCCCAGCGTGACCTTGACGCCCATCTCCCGCTCGGAGCGGATGATGCTGCCGTCCAGCACATCGCTGCCCGAAATGTCGTAGCCCTTTGCGGAGAGGATCTGGATGAGAGGATACATACCGCTGCCGCCGCAGCCGATGAAGTGTATCTTCTTCACATTATCCAGCAAATGCTGGGTGTAGTCGGTGTACATGAACATAGAAAGCAACCTCCAATAATATAAACGGCCGCTGGGCAGACCGTATCCATTCTAGTGACACATAGTATTATATAATTTTTGGAGCACAAAATAAACACTTCGGAGCGAATTTTCGGAAAGAACTATAAATTGATCGGTACTTTTGTGCTTTGTGTACAGAATCCGCAGCTTTGCGAGATACTTTTTGACGCTTCATAAAAGATTTACATTTTACTCAGGATAAATAGATAACGATCTTGAGATTTTTGTGTTATAGTTAGAAAGGAAATTTTGCTGCGGCAGCGCCTGCACGACCCGGCTTTTCTGGCACGGATGCCCAAGGACCTGCCGCTGCTCTTCCTCTCCGGCGATGCCGACCCGGTGGGCGAGCAGGGCAAGGGCGTACGCCGCGCCATTCAGAGCCTGAAGGACGCCGGTGTGCAGAACATTGAAAGCATCTTCTACCCCGGTGCCCGTCACGAGCTGCTGGTGGAGACCAACAAGCAGGAGGTCTTCGCGGACATCGCCGCTTGGCTGGACAAACAGCTGACAAAGCATTAAAATCACCAAAGGGCTGCTGCACAAAACGTGCCGCAGCCCTTTGGCATGGAATAAGTATTTTGATTGGGGCTTCCAAAACGCCTGCGGGTGTTCTGGAGCCCTTTTTCACAGTTTTGGGAAACGTGTGCGCCGCAAAACTCGCTCCATTCCGTCTATTTTCGTCATCATTCTACATTTCGTTTATACCGCAGCGGGGTCTGCACCTCGGCGCGGATCTTACCAAGATAGGTGCGGGTCTGCTCTGCGCCCTGCAAGATAGACTCCACCTGCGCCCGCTGCTCTGCAGTCAAATCGTCATCCTCTGCCAGCAGCTCCGCATTGCCCTCGATGATGGTCAGCGGCGTTTTCAGCTTATGGGACAACTGAATGATCTGCTCCCGCTGCCGCTGCTCCATCGCCCACTGCTTCTGCAAGCTGCCGGTCAGTGCATCACCCATGGTTTGCAGTGCCTGCAAAGCGCTCTCGTACTCCCGCACCTTCGCGCCGGAAAACACGGCGCTGTCCAGCTCCTTCCGCGCCACCGCCTGTGCGGCGGCGGTCAGCTTTTCGGTCTCCCGGGTCAGGAAGCGCCCGGTCCTGTGGGTGCTCCACACCACCGCCCCCACCAGCAGCAGAATGCCCAGAATGCAGTGCACGGTCTGCATATCCGGCAGCACGCCCCGCAGCGCAGGGTCGGCGTAGGGCACAGCATAGTCAAATTGCAGCAGACAGACCGTTCCGTCCTGCAATTTCGACGTCATATAATACTGTGTGTATCCAAAATGCCAGTGGGTTCTCCCCTGCCGGTGCTCCATTGCCCGCTGCAGGTGCCCGGCATCCATGTTGGTGGCCAGTACCTCGCTGCTGTCCGGCGCGGCAAACAGGGCGTAGCGGCATAAAGAATCCAGCTGTGTCTCATCAAAGGTGGCGGCAGTCATGCCCGGCAAAACCTCCTGTGCGGCCTTCTGGCAGGCCTGTGCAGCCTGATTCGCGGGCAGGAACAGCCCGCTGTTCTGGATCCACAGCAGCAGCACCAGCAGCCACCCCACCGCGACCAGCAGGCAGGCCAGCGCCGTGCGCACCAGATATTGCAGCAGCACGCTGCGCAGAGAGGTCAGTCTTCGCTTTTCCATCGGTATCCCACGCCCCATACGGTATTGAGCAGCTTTTCCGGCTCCGGTACGCCCGCCGCCCGCAGCTTTGCCCGGATATTTTTGATATGCTGTGTCACGGCGGTATCGTCCGCAGTGCCGTCAATGCCGAAAACGGCCTCGTAGATCTGCTCCTTGGTAAAGGTCTGCCCGGCGTACAGCGCCAGATACTCGCAGATGGCATACTCCGAGCGGGTCAAGGGCAGCGCCGTGCCATCCACTGCCGCGCTCCGGGCGGTCAGGTCAAAGGCCACGCCGCTGCGCACCATCCGGTGCGCCGGGGTACGGCTTTGCCGCCGCAGATGCGCCGCTACCCGCGCCCGCAGCTCTGCCACCCGGAAGGGCTTCGATAAAAAGTCGTCTGCCCCGATGCCCAGCCCCTCCAACACAGCAGCCTCGTCAGTGCGGGCACTCAGAAACAGGATGGGCGCCTCGGTCAGGCTGCGGATGCGCCGGCAGACCGCAAAGCCGTCTCCCCGGGCATCATCACGTCCAGCAGGATGCAGTCTGCCCAGCGGCAGAGCGCCTCGGTCAGCGCCCCGCCCGCCTGCCGCGTTTCTACCCGGTGGCCGTCCCGCTCCAAGGCGGTGCGGATCAGCTTGCAAAGCTCCAGATTGTCATCCACTGCCAGAATGTTTGCCACAAGATCACCTCAACACGTTATAAAGCAGGCAGGATGCCCCGTACAGCAGATACACATGGGCGGGGTAGAACCAGTAGAACCACTGCTTGTGCCCGCTGCCGCGCTGACCGTTGTACAGCAGCATCAGCAGCACTGCCGCCACACCGAACCACTCGTAGTAGGCGGTGAACATCTGTGTCCAGACAAAGCCCTCCTGTCGGCAAGCCATCCCAAAGGTCAGGGCAAAATCACACAGGAAAATCACCAGTGCCCATACCGTCAGCTGCACTTTGCGCCGTCCCCGCAATGCATACAGCAGCACACCGCCCAGCAAAAAGCTCCAGCTGCCATCTGTGATGGCTGTCCACATGGGCAGCGGGCTGGTGATGACAAAGGCCACGACTGTCGAAGCGATGGGCATATCCTGCACCTGTGGGAAAAGCAGCAGAAATACTACTACCACAAACGGCCAGCACAAGACGGCGGCAATGGCAGCAATACCCTTTGCAAACTTCTTTTCCCGAAGCCAGTCGATGCCCTGCCAGACGATGCACAGCAGCGCAAGATCCTGAAAAATAGCGTTCAGCGGGTAGAAGCCATCCCCGCGCCGGAAGGCCTTGGCGTAGATCATAAAGAATTCCAGCGCCGCCATGGCTGCACCGATAGCCCAGATGCGGATAAAATACCGCTTGCGGTCATGGGTATGGGCAAAGCCCTCCACCGTGCAGAACAGAAACAGCGGCGCACTGAGCCGCCCCAGCATATTGAACACCGTTGGGATGCGGCCGGTGAACTCGAAGAAATAATGGATGTGATCCAGCACCATCAGCGCCAGTGCAATGGTCTTGAGCTGGGTACCGTCCAGCCCCTTTTTCGTTAATTTGTCCATACAGATTCTCCTTTCCTTGTGCATTCAGTGTAACAGGAAAATCTGTAGAAAGTATAAGGTTCTGTCTTTATGATACTATTTTCTGTCCCGAAACGCAACAAAAAAGCCCTAAGACTTTCATCTCAGAGCTTTCTGATCAAGTCGGCGACTACCTATTTTCACAAGCCGTTTCCAGCTAACTATCTTGGGCACGAGTGAGCTTAACTGCTGTGTTCGGAATGGGAACAGGTGGAACCTCACCGTCATCGTCACCGACCATATGACTG
>ENA-OQOA01000403-OQOA01000403.1-human-gut-metagenome-genome-assembly--contig:-NODE-403-length-19861-cov-3.447603_pt1 | contig 19861 bp, 26 predicted proteins | sample MGYA00242633_ERZ504888 | MGnify/ENA primary metagenome ERZ504888 (study PRJEB26092, sample SAMD00036372) | human gut metagenome | host: Homo sapiens | study: EMG produced TPA metagenomics assembly of...
ACCATGCCTGTTTTGATTTTGATATCCGGTTCCCAAAGATGCCTTCCTATCTGCGCAGATCTGCCATCCAGCATGCACTGGGGACAGTATCCTCTTATAAAACACGGCTGGATCTATGGGAAAAGACCGACGGAAAAAGCGGGAAGCCAAAGCTTGTATATGAAAACCACGCCATGCCGGTCTTCTACCGTGATGTCATGTATCGTGAAGGCGCGGAAGGGAAAGACGAAGCATACCTGAAACTCTATGACGGTCATGACTGGAAATGGTCCTGTGTACGTCTGGATCATACGGATATGGAATATCTGAGAAAATGCTGGTCAGGGAAAAAGGCATCTGCCCCGACTCTGGAAAAGAGACACCGGAAGTATTTTTTGCGTTTTTCCTATAAAGAGGAAGTAACACTTACCAAAACACCTGTGAAAGAACAGATCATCTGCAGCGTGGACTTAGGGATCAATACCGATGCAGTCTGTACCATCATGCGGGCAGACGGAACTGTCCTGGGAAGAAGATTCATAGATCATCCCAGTGAAAAAGACCGGATGTACCGCACACTGGGACGGATCCGCAGATTCCAGAGGGAACATGGTTCTGCGCAGACACAGGGAAGATGGACGTATACGAAACGTCTGAACACAGAACTGGGTAAAAAGATTGCAGGTGCGATTGTAAGATATGCGGAAGAAAACCATGCAGATGTGATCGTGTTCGAGTATCTGGAGATGCAGGGGAAGATACCGGGAAAGAAAAGCAGAAACTGCACCTGTGGAGAAAGCGGGATATCCAAAGACGCTGTGAACATCAGGCACACAGGAAAAGGATGCGGGTATCCCGGATCTGTGCATGGAATACCAGCAGACTGGCTTATGATGGTTCCGGGGCGGTAACACGTGACTGGGAAGATTACAGCCTCTGTACTTTCCAGACAGGAAAACGATATAATTGTGACCTGTCAGCATCCTATAATATAGGAGCCAGATATTTTATAAGAGAACTTTTAAAACCCCTTCCGGTAACGGAAAGGTCTTTGCTGGAGGCAAAAGTCCCTCCTGTAAAGCGTAGAACCTCATGCGTCTATGCAGATCTGAGAAAACTCCATTCAGAAATGGAATTCTTAAAAGCAGCATAGATACAGGCAGATATACAGCGGACTACCTGTAATGTGGGAACCAGCCATATCTGGCATGGGAAATGCGCATAACTGCGCACCTAAGTTACAGGCGTATCCGCCGATATTCAGTCTGACGCCTAAAGCGTCTGGAAGCACGTGACTTTAGTCATGTGAGGTTTACTTTACAGGAATCAGTTGTAGGCGAACAGATTTTTGTGTATAATCATAAAGATATATGCCTGTTCAGGCACAAAAAATATTTCGAGAGATGTAAACGGTAACCGGTACATATTTTGAATCTGAAAGATTGTTGCAGGAATCAACTTGTTGATCAGCATGGTTGTTTGTAAAATAATGTACCGTACAGGAAGAAGACAGGAGAAAATATGAGCGATATTTATAGTACATTAAATCCTCAGCAGCAGGAAGCGGTTTACCATACAGAAGGTCCACTGCTGATCCTTGCGGGAGCGGGTTCGGGAAAGACAAGAGTACTAACCCACCGCATTGCTTACCTGATAGATAAAAAGGGAATCAATCCCTGGAACATTCTGGCTATCACATTTACAAATAAAGCAGCCAGTGAGATGAGAGAACGTGTAGATAAAATAGTCGGATTTGGTTCCGAGAGCGTATGGGTTTCCACATTCCATTCTACCTGTGTGCGTATTCTGCGTCGTTATATTGACCGTCTTGGATATGATACCAGATTTGCTATTTATGACACAGAAGATCAGAAAACTCTGATGAAAGAAGTGTGCAGAAAACTGAATATTGACACCAAGAAAACAAAGGAACGTTCTCTTCTGGCACAGATTTCCCATGCAAAAAGATGAACTGATCACACCGGATGAGATGGAACTGAAATGCAGGTGAGGACTTTGTTAAAAAAGAGGTTGCTGAGGTATATCGGGAATATCAGGCTGCTTTGCGCAGAAATAATGCGCTGGATTTTGATGATCTGATCGTAAAGAGCGTAGAGCTTTTTCAGAACTGCGGAGATGTTCTGGAAAACTATCAGGAACGTTTCAGATATATCATGGTGGATGAGTATCAGGATACCAATACTGCACAGTTTAAATTTATAAGCCTGTTGGCCTCTAAATATGAAAACCTCTGTGTAGTCGGTGATGATGACCAGTCTATCTATAAATTCCGCGGTGCAAATATAGGAAATATTCTTGGATTTGAGCATATTTTTCCAGATGCAAAAGTTATCCGTCTGGAACAGAATTACCGTTCCACAAAGAATATTCTGAATGCAGCCAATGCGGTGATCGCAAATAATACCTCACGTAAATCAAAAACACTCTGGACTGAGAATTCGGAGGGGGAACGAATCCATTTCCGCCAGTTCATGAACGGATATGAGGAAGCAGAGTATGTGGTAGGCGAGATTTCCAGAGCTCACAGAGAGAATGGTGCGAAGTATAAAGACTGTGCAGTTCTGTACAGGACCAATGCACAGTCACGACTCTTTGAAGAGAAGTGTCTTCTTGCGAATATCCCTTACAAGATTGTAGGCGGTGTGAATTTCTATGCGCGTAAAGAAATCAAAGACCTGTTATGTTATCTGAAGACAATTGACAATTCCAGAGATGATCTGGCAGTCCGCCGTATCATCAATGTACCGAAGCGTGGAATCGGAGCCACAACTCTTGGCAGAATACAAGATTATGCGGATAAAATGAGTGTGAGTTTCTATGATGCCTTGCGTGTGGCAGAGGAGGTCCCGTCTATTGGAAGAAGCCTTTCAAAGATTGATGGATTTGTAACCTTTATTCAGAGTTTAAAGAGTAAGGCAGAGTCTTATACAGTACGTGAACTTCTGGAAGAAGTGATTGAACTTACCGGATATGTGGCAGAGCTGCAGGCTGAAGACACAGATGAATCGAAGGCAAGAATCGAGAATATTGATGAACTTATTTCCAAGACAGAATCCTATCAGGAAGCAATGGAAGAACAGGGACAGACTGCCACACTTTCAGGTTTTCTCGAGGAGATTGCACTGATCGCAGACATTGACAGCGTGGATCCGGATCAGGATTATGTGCTTCTTATGACACTACATAGTGCCAAAGGTCTGGAGTTTCCGAGAGTATTTCTCGCAGGAATGGAAGATGGGATGTTTCCGTCTTATATGTCCATTATATCAGATGACAGATCTGATCTGGAAGAAGAGAGAAGGCTCTGTTATGTGGGTATCACAAGAGCTATGGAGAATCTGACGCTGACAAGTGCCAGACAGCGGATGCTCCGGGGAGAAGTACAGTATAATAAAGTATCCAGATTTGTACGTGAAATTCCGCGGGAGCTTGTGGATCTGGGACAGGAAGCTCAGGAAAAGAAGAAAAAGATTGAAGAGATGATTCAGGCAGACAGAAACCTTGCAAAAATGAAAATGGCTTTTGAGACGAAAACATTCAAGCCCAGAGAATTTAAAGTGACGAAGGCTGCTACACTGGATTACGAAGTGGGAGACACTGTCCGACACATTAAATTTGGTGTAGGAATTGTCAAAGATATTGTAGACGGCGGAAGAGATTATGAAGTCACTGTTGATTTTGACAAAGTGGGAATAAAGAAAATGTTCGCAGGATTTGCAAAGCTGAAAAAAATATAGTAATGGGGCAGGTGACTTAAGTCACCTGCGGAGGCTGCGAAAAGCAATAAGCAGTAAGGCGAACGATTTTATCCGCTTTATATATGAGACAGGAGTTCAGGAAGTTTCATAAGACTGTCAAATTCATGATCAGGGATGATTTCTGAAGTCTTCTCATGGCTGGGATTAAACCAGATCGTGCGGATTCCGGCATTGATGCCGCCCTGGATATCAGAGGTCAGGCTGTCCCCGATGATTACTGCTGTTTCCTTATGGAAATCAGGGATTCTGGAGAAGCAGCAGTTAAAGTATTCCCTGCCCGGTTTATTGTATCCCAGTTCTTCGGAGATAAAAATACCCTCAAAGTAACGGGAAATTCCGGAACTTTTAAGCCGTCCCTTCTGGACACTTAAGGTACCGTTTGTAACCAGATACATCCGGTATTGACCGTAAAGAGTTTCGAGCAATTCTTCTGCACCATCTATGAAATAGTGTCCCTGGGCCAGAAGAGTTTCATAGGTATGTGCAGCTTCTTTTGCAGGTACATCCACATTCAGCTCTGCAAAAAGAAGCCGGAATCTCCGAAGCTTTACCTGGTCTCTGGTGATCTTGCCCTGTTCAAGAAGCTTCCACTGGGCGAGGTTGAGCTCACTGTAACGCTTCAGAACTGAAGGCTCGGGAGCAATGTGAAAACTTTTCAGAGTTTTTGCGATAGCTGCTCTTTCTGCCCGGTTAAAATCAAGTAATGTATTATCAAGATCAAAAAAAAGTGTTTCTACCATAAGTATTTATCCTCTCTTATCAGATCGTTGCTGTCGGTATATTTTTAAATCAGGGGCAAAATTCATTCCAGATTGCCTGCGGCAATGGAATTTTGGCTTGTATGTCTCGGGATTGTGTGAACAGTAACCCCCTGATATCATTATAATAAAGAAACTAACAAAAGTATAGAATAAATGCAGATATCTTATGGTAAAATTACAGAAAAAGTGTTATAATAATTTCATTAAACAGCAGACGGCAGAAGTGTTAAGTGTCAGCTGATGAATTATTGAGAGGATGGTGCGATTATGAATATCAAAATTGAAGAATTATTATCAGCATTAAACAGAAAAGAAGAAGAGAAAGAAAAAAATACAGTCCTCTGGGTACTGGCAATCATTGGCGCAGTTGCAGCAGTAGCAGGTATCGCATTTGCTGTATATCATTTCTTTGCTCCGGATTATCTGGAAGATTTTGAAGAGGATTTTGATGATGACTTCGACGATTATTTCGAAGATGAAGAAGAATAATTACCTGTAATATGAAAATGAAAGAATAGCTCCGGCTTATACCGGGGCTATTTTTATGGAGGTTATATGAAAAAAGGCGAAATTTATGAAGGCGTGATTGAGAAAGTAGATTTTCCCAATAAGGGAATTGTGATAACAGACGGACAAAAAAGTTACCGTAAAGAACGGAATGCCCGGACAGAAAGTTCGTTTTATGATTAATAAGAAGCGTTCCGGACGTGCAGAGGGAAGACTTCTGGAAGTGTTGGAGAAGTCTCCGCTTGAAACAAGAGAACCGGTCTGTAGCATTTTTCCGGAATGTGGAGGATGCATGTATCAGACCATGTCCTATGAAAACCAGCTCAAAATGAAAGAATGTCAGGTTCGTGAACTGTTGGATGGTGCATTGAACGGCACTGATTACCAGTGGGAGGGAATTCATGGAAGTCCATTGAATTCAGATATCGAATAAAATGGAATTCTCCTTTGGTGATGCATATAAGGATGGTCCGTTGACGCTGGGTCTGCACAAAAAAGGCAGTACCTATGATGTTCTTACAGCAGATGACTGTCAACTGGTTCATGAAGATATGACGAAAATCCTGACTTGTGTGCATGAATACTTCCTGAAACGAAACGTTTCCTATTATAAAAAGATGCAGCATACAGGATATCTGCGCCATCTGCTTCTCCGCCGCGGTGTGACTACAGGAGAGATTCTGGTCCATGTGATTACCACCAGTCAGGAAGAACATGATCTGGAATCTCTGAAAGAAGAACTTCTTGCACTTCCGCTGGAGGGTAAAATTGTGGGAATCATGCATATTATCAATGATTCTCTTTCTGATGTGGTGCAGAGTGATGAGACACGTATCCTTTACGGTCAGGATTTCTTTTATGAAACGCTTCTGGGACTGCGATTTAAGATCAGTACATTTTCATTTTTCCAGCCTAATTCACTGGCTGCGGAAGTGCTTTATTCTATTGTACGTGAGTATATCGGAGATACGAAGGATAAAGTAGTGTTCGATCTTTACAGCGGAACCGGAACGATCGCCCAGCTTGCAGCCTCCGTAGCGGACGAAGTGATAGGTGTGGAAATTGTGGAAGAGGCAGTAGAAGCTGCAAAGCAGAATGCAGCACTGAATAACCTGAGTAATTGTAAATTTATTGCAGGGGATGTCCTTAAAGTCCTGGATGATCTGACGGAGAAACCGGATGTGATCATTCTGGATCCTCCAAGGGATGGAATCCATCCCAAAGCATTGCCGAAGATTCTTTCTTATGGGGTAGACCATATTGTATATATTTCCTGCAAAGCGACCAGCCTGGCAAGAGATCTTCCGGCATTTCTGGCGGCAGGATATAAGCTGGAAAAAGCCTGCTGCGTTGATCAATTTTGTCAGACTGTTCACGTCGAGACGGTTGTTAAATTATCCCTCAAAAAAGATACACCGAAAATTGAGGTAACAATGGAGCCTGATGAAGAGAGTAATTACACACCAGAAGAAAAGGCTACTTATCAGAAGATTAAGGAGTATGTGAAGGACAAGTATGGTGTGCATGTGCATACTTCTTACATTGCACAGGTAAAACGGATGTGTGGTCTGGATATGGGCGAGAATTATAATAAGTCTAAGAAGGAGAATCCAGAAGTGAAGCAGTGTCCGCAGGAGAAGGTGGAGTATATTAAGGATGCGTTGAGGCACTTCGAGCTGATTTGGTAACTGTATATTAGTATGCCACGGCATTATTATAAAAAGTTCCTCTCGAAGCAGTAATTAAGTCAATCTTAAAGTAGGGAAAGGATTTTTATATCAAACTCAAAATCGATTAATATTAAGTAAGTATTACGACAAAGGAGATAGTAGAAAATGGCATTTACAAGTGAGACTAAAAAGAACTAGAGAATTACATATCAGGACATTTACCTAATAAAGAGTGGTATGAGTCACATTTTTATCCATTTATTGAGAATAAAAGTTTGAGAGATAGACTTATTGTAGAATTTATAAATGCGAGAAAAATTTATAAATTCTTTGAGGGTTTACAAGCTTCGGACGAGCTTTTATTAGCTCAGATAAAGACACAGGTAATAATGTATGTGTCTATTCAAGAGGCGGTTGTTAATTATTTGTTGTTTGAACTATTTGAGGAAACGAATACAGTAAAAAATCTTCTGTTTCAAGAACGCTTGGTCAAAATTGGAATACCAGGACATAAATTGGAAAAAATAGCCAAAGAACTGGAACATGATAAAAAAGATATTATTCCATGCTATAATAAGGTTCAAGCTGTTGATAAAACTAAAATTCGCTATGAACAAAAAGTAGCAGCATTATTAGAGCTGAATCTGATAAGTAAAGGATTGGCAGATGATTTAGTCAAATTATATGAATACAGAAATACTGTTCATATAGAGGCTGAAATGAAAAAGAAACTAGTGTATGACCTAAGTATGGGAGAATTAGCATATAGGAGAGTAGAAGGATTAAGTATAGAAGTGAGCAATGCACTAGAAAAACTAGAATCCACCTAAGGGTTTTAAAAGGATTCAAAAATTACAAGTATTGACACCGCTTCGCCCATGACGATAAATCAAGGGTTGAGGTGGTGTCATTTCTTATAGTCATAAGTAGTCAGAGAAGGAGGTTGAAAATACCTTTTTTTTATACCCATTTTTAAGGAGGTGGTGTCAAAAAGCATACATAAATACCGGGACGTTTCGTAAATGGATGTCCAAACATTTGGGGACTGTTTATCAGTCCTTTTTTAGTAGTTTCAAAAAGTACACATTTCAGGACTAAGGAAAGGAGCGAATAATCATGAAGAGATATGGTTATCACAGAACAAGTACAAGAGAACAGCATTTAGACAGAGGCATCAAGGAGATTACAGCCTATTGTGAGCAGAACAATCTGGAGCTGGAAAAGATATTCACTGACCAGCAGACAGGAAAGAATTTTAATCGTCCAAGATATCAGGTATTAAAAGAGGATGTATCAAGAGCAGGTGACAAGTTGATTATTACTGAGGTAGACAATTTTACAAGCTATAAAAATTACAACATATGGCTTATAGAATTGAAAAGGAATATATCGGGAAAAGTAATTTGTGTCACCCGTGGTGACACAAATTGGAAAGATAAATCAAGATAGTTAAAAAAGGAATTACTTCGGTAGTTCTTTTTTCTTACCAAAAACAAGAACAGGAGGTTAAAAAAATGCTAAAAATATTCAGAAAGGACTCACTGACTCCACAGACAGAACGCATTTACAAAGTGCCATTATTTCACCGATTGGGGAGCTGCCTGATACCATTAGATGCCACGGAACGTTTGCGAGCATTACACAGTTATTATCGCATGGGTGACGAGGCATCTTTTTCTTTTAACTGGAATGAATATCTGCATCTGAAACGGGACTGGAGAAATGACATTATCAATACTTCTTTGCGGGAGCATCCGGAATATTTGGAAATGGAGGGTGGAAGCTGCGCCTGTGTGATGTTTATCAGAAAATATCCGAACGGTTTGACGGATCAATTCTTAAATGAACTGACAAACATGGACTTTCCAATCATTTATTCAATGGATGTGGAGCCGCTCGACAATGATGTGGCATATCAGATGGTGATGAAAAAGTACATGTCTAATGAGCGAAGCATTAACCGTGAGCAGGAGTTGAAAAACGAAAATGGAGATTATTCTACCAACATCAATTACGAGAGGAGAAAGCAGCAAAGAGACACGGAGGAGATGCTTGATCGTATTTCTTCGTTTGATGAGCGGCTTCTTTATGTGGGGATCACCATTGTGGTAAAAGCTGGTTCGATGGAAGAACTGGAGGAGCGGACAGAAAAGGTGCGTATCATTGGAAAAACACACAACATGGACATTGTTCCACATTCGTATCGACAGCTTGATGCCTTGAATACATCATTGCCGACGGGAGCAAGATTTGTTGATACAATGCGGACAATTACCTCTGAGGAACTTTCCATTTTCATTCCGTTTAATGCGCAGGAGATTCATGATGATTTGGGATACTGCTATGGCTTTAATAAGGTATCCAAAAATCTGATCATAGGAAACCGTAAATTATTAAGAATGGAAACGGGATGGTGTTTTGGGTGTTCCGGGTTCCGGAAAGTCCTATAATGAGAAATCCGAGATGGGGCAGGTGTTATGTTTTTCAAAGGATGACATTATCGTGGTAGATCCAATGGGTGAATATAAAGACATTGCTGCAGCGTGGGGCGGTCAGTATATCAATCTGACACAGTCTGCGGAAAATGTCTTTTATGTCAATCCGTTCCATGTACCGGATGTTGTGCCGGACATTGACCGCTTTGTGGCGGAAAAAGCAGAGTTTGCCTATCTGTACCGGAATGAGCCAGAACTTAATCGATGCACAGAGAAACCGTTCTACGAAAACAATGGTTTCCAATTCCGAATTTATGCTTTTGCTGGATCAGGGAACAATGGACAAGGAAGCGGTAGAAGATTTGTTTGATATTTCTTCCGAGCAGCTTGCCTGTGTGAATGGAGCAGAGCCGGGAATGGGACTTATCCGGTTTGGCGATAAGATTGTCCCACTTGATAATACAATAGAAAAAGATAACAATCTTTATCAGCTATTTAATACCAATTTCCATGAGATGGTATTGGATGAAAAAAGTACTTGACAATACGGTACACCGTATATATAATACAGACATACGGTACACCGTATGAAAGGAGGCGCTAATAATGAGAGCTCAGGACAGATGGAACAAGAAAGCAGGATACATAAGCAAGTCATACAAAGTCAATCAGAACATTGCAGATGATTTTGCTAGTTCCTGTAAGGAAATGGGAGTTTCTCAATCTGGAGAGTTGCTAAAATTTATGAGCGAATTTATAAAGAAGAACTTGAAAGGAGAAAAGAAAATGAGAGTAATGACTAAGTATACTCAAGATGGTGAATGTGCAGGAATGGTTGAGATGGCGATAAATCAAGTTGTTTATCAATACGACAATACGGAAATTGAAAATGAGGAAAAAAGGATTTTTGAAGGAATGTGAACAGATGGGAAAAGGAGGAAGATGCGATAACTGTTTAGATTTCAAGAAAGACTTTGATGTTCCAAATGCCAGGGAAACGGTTTCATTAGAAGACTTTTGTGAAATCGGTCGTTATGTTAAAAGCATTTATCTGCGTGATGTTGCATTGATGCGTTTGGTAATAGAAAAAAACTTATGCCTGTTCGTATACGATACAGCAATGAAATGGAGTTAAAATATTAACTATTCCCCATGGCAATATGATCTTTACTTTACAAATGGATTTGTTCCCGTTTGATGTTTATGTTGTTATTTAATTTATCGAGTGAATTTTTCAAGGCATACAAAGATAAGCTTTGTGTGCCTTATTTGTCTATATGGAAAAAATTATTTAACGAAGAAATGAGAAGGAGAAATTATGGATCATCTAGACAAATTCCCCTTTCGTAGTTAAGATTGAGTATATCTATCATATACACGAACGTACATTCGATTCAAGAAAATACGGATAGTTTTAAATTGATTGTGTCAATTTACAATCAATTTCTATTCAATGTGGTTTTCCGGCAGGTTCTGTAAAATAAGCTCAGATTAAAACAATGACGGGAGGAGCTTATGCAACAGAATATTGAATTTGAGCGGTGCATTGATTTTCTGGTACGGATGATTGATAAGTACGGCGAAGAAGTCCTCCGGGAGTTGGAGGAAGAAAAACAGAATAAGGAAGAAAAAGAAGCGGCAGTTTCCTGAAATACAAAATGTAAATCAGACTGTCGCTTTTTCATGTATTTTTAAAATCAAATAAATTTTAAAAGCTGATAAAAAAGAATGATAATTTGGAGAAAAATAGCATAGAATAATTTTGAGCTGATATGACAGAGAATGTTTTGGCGTATTGACAGGACATTTAAAATGACGTATACTAAGCTCAGTGATCGTTCTGTAGAAACTTGAGAAGCCTACAGGCGGGGGAGAGCCTGCGGGTCTCTCCCTCTTTTGTTTTAAGGAGAAATGAGATGCAGACACCGAAAAAATTCTCTTCTTTTAGTGACCAGGTTTCCTGGATCAGTGATGAAAAGGGAATAAAAATAAAAGACAGAGAATATGCGGAAGAGATGTTACGCCAAATAGGATATTTTCCTCTTATGGGAGGATATAAACATCTTTTTAGAATATCAAACACAAAAAAATATAAAGCAGGAACAAGTTTTGAAGAAATAGTCAGTCTGTATAAGTTTGATGCAGAGCTTAGAGAGTTGTTCTTTAAATATTTACTGCAGATTGAGCGACAGATGCGTTCTTTGATGTCATACTATTTTACTGAAATGTATGGAGCAGAGCAGAAGCAGTACCTGGACGCTAATAATTATAATAATACAAAAAGAAATCATGCAACAATCGTAAAGTTGATAGCGACCTTGAAACGAGCAACAACGACCACAGATTATACATATATCAACTATTACCGCAAGACATATGGTGAAATTCCATTATGGGTTTTGGCAAATGTACTTACGTTTGGAAACTTATCAAAAATGTTCCGAGTGTTTCCGCAGTCCTTAAAATCAAAAGTATCAAAAAACTTTGAACCTTTGAATCAGCATCAGATGGAACAGTTTCTATCTGTTCTCACTAAGTATAGGAATGTATGTGCCCATGGGGAACGACTGTTTACATACAGAACAGTAGATGCTATTGCGGATACACCGCTTCATAAAAAACTTTCATTACCACAGAGCGGTAATCAGTATGAAAAAGGAAAACAGGATCTGTTTGCTGTGGTGATTGCTTTTAAATATCTATTATCTGGAAAAGATTTTCTGGAATTTAAAAGAAAGCTCATAAAAGAGATTGACCGAGTAAACAGAGAAGTGGAGCATATAAGTGAAGTTGAATTATTGAATAAAATGGGTTTCCCGGAAAATTGGAAAAATATTACCAGATACCATTTAAAGTAAAGAAATATCCTCTAAGAAATAGTGAAATACCTATTGTCTTAGAGGATTTTTTATTGAAGAATTTTAATATTCAAGAGTTTGTTTTTCCTTTTTGACATTAAAGCTAAGATTTCTTGTGGGTTTGTCAACTGACGTCCGGGAAGTGTCTGCTTTGGTGTGCGGTCACGGTCGGCTTCGTCAATCGCTGCAATGAAACGTTTTACGCTGTTTGGATTGGATATGACAAAATTATGAGTAATACTTGAAGTGGCCATACGAACACCTCCTAGTACATCGTTTCGTAAATAACTATACCAATCGCGTAGGATGCGGATTCGAGTGTGCAGGTCTAAAAACGCAGGCGTAGCGGGCTACGCTGAGGCTTTTAGACCTGTGCACTCGGATTTGCAGACAAGTGAGTGGTATAGTTATTTCGAAAACGATGTACTAGGAACATGTTATAAGATATTTTTGTGGCGATGCCATGCCATTATTACGAGAGCAATGAGCATAGTGGCGGTTTCCGCAACAGGAAATGCAAGCCAGATTCCGTTCAGTTGGAATAATTTGTCCAGACACCATAAGGCAGGAACAAGGAAAAGCAGTTGTCTGCATAATTGAATCGCTATGCTGGAACCTACTTTTTCTGTCGCCTGAAAATAGGTGGAAATCATGGTAGAGAGACCGCAAAACAGATAGCTTGCCGCCATAATTCGCATAGCGGATATTCCAAAGGAGCGCATGGCTTCCGACGCTGTAAATAATTCCAAAAGCTGCGCCGGAAAGAAGTTGACGGTCAATGTTCCCAGTATCATCATACCGGAGACCAAAGCGGTTCCGTATCGGAAAGCGGAGTGCAGCCTATCTCTGTTTCCCGCACCGTAGTTAAACCGCATAATAGGCAAACAGCCCTGAATCAAGCCGTTTACTGTCATAACGACCAACTGCTGCACCTTAAAATACGCACCGAAGAATGCAATCGCCCGCCTATATTTGGAGTCTATAATTGCAATGATGGTTGGAGATTGATGTCTTCCGCCGGTAGGAGCGTAAGTCCCTGCTTCCAGTACAACGTCCAAAGCCTTGGAAAGGACAGGTTCCGATTTATAAGCCCGTACACTACGGTGCATCTTGATAAGAGACAAAAAATTTTTTTCCATACAGATATAGTCCTCCATTCTGCTAATACTTCCGAGATACAGGCAACAAAAAAGCCACACAACTATCACAAGATAGCTGTGTGGCAAAAAGATGACCGAATCCGGAAAAGTCCACTAAAATTTTGCGTTTATTATTATAGTGAACTTGAAGGAGACTGTCAAGCATCAATCATTACGGAATTGTGGCGGCTGTCTGTTGTTTTTTGTGTTACTTTATGGCACATGAGAAATTCTGTCTGGTTTTGTACTCGTAGTGAGTGGGCATGTTCTCCCATTGGAAGGCCACCCACCAGTCCAATTCATTCAGTACGATATTGTATAGGATGCCGCCCTGCGGCGTTCCCTTAGTCGGGTAATCGCAGCTCATAGCTGGCTGGTTACCGGCTCTGCCTCTTTGACAACAGTTATATGTAATTTGACAACATTGATTAGAACTTTTACATTTAGGGGAAAATAGCGGAAATTATTCGGAGAGTTATTTTTCTTTTATAGCCGTAATCCTTTAATATCTTTAATGCGTGATAAGATCATATTGCAACTGCAGCTGATAATGCCAGGCAGTGTATCAATGACATTGTGCAGGAAGTATTCCATTTCATCACCTGATGAAGCAACGGCATGTACATGAAGCCTGTCTCTTCCTGTGACACGGTAAATCTGTGAGACTGTATCATTTTTGTACAATATATCTGTCACCTGCGCCAGGTACTCCGGTTTTGTTTCAATTTCAAAATAGCATGATACAGCCCCACTGATTTTTTGCGGATTAATAATTGTTGTATATTCTTCGATTACGCCTCTTTTCTCCAAAGCCTGGATACGGGCTTTTACTGCCACTCTGGAAATACCGGTTTCTTCACCGATATCAGAGTAAGAGATACGTGCGTTTTCTATAAGCAGCCGGATAATCTTCTGATCCAGCTCATCTAAACCGTCCAGGTACATAAGTTCCCTCCTGTAAAATAATATAAAATAATATCCATCTGATAGCAGCTTTTTTCAATATCAAATATCATATCATTTATATTACTAAAAGTAAACAGCAGCTTGACTTATTTGCTGTAACTACATATAATTGTTGCGTAACGAAATCTTAAACTTACATTTTGAAAATACAATCGTGATTTCGGATAAAAAGCAGGAATTGATGGAGGAAAATGAGAATGTCAAAAGATGAATATTTAATCACAGATGCCCCTCTTAAAGCACTGACTGTTTTTGCAATGCCTATGATTCTGGGCAGCTTCTTTCAACAAGTATATAATATGGCTGATTCCATTATCGTAGGTCAGTTTGTGGGATCCTCTGCACTTGCGGCAGTTGGAGCCTGTGCCGCTTTGACCAATGTTTTCATCTGTGTGGCTTTGGGAGCCGGTGTAGGAGCAGGTGTACTTGTGAGCCGCTATTTTGGAGCTCAGAATTATAGCAAAATGAAAACAATTGTGTCAACATCGTTGATCAGTTTTCTGATTCTGAGTATACTTCTGGGGGTTTTTGGCTTTGTTTTTTCTCATTTTATGATGAGTTTATTACAAACACCTGCTGACATACTGGATGAAGCGGTACTGTATCTGCGTGTTTATTTTGTGGGATTTCCCTTTCTGTTTATGTACAATATCCTTTCAACGATGTTCAATTCCATCGGTGAATCGAAGATTCCGCTGGGCCTTTTGATATTTTCTTCTGTTTTGAATATTGTTATGGATCTTTGGATGGTGGCAGGTTTAGGGCTGGGTGTGTTCGGTGCCGCCCTTGCAACTCTCATTGCGCAGGGGATTTCCGCAGTGTTTTCGCTTTTGATTTTCTTTAACCGGATGCGTCGATATAAAAGCCGCTTTAACTGGTTTGACAGGCAGGAGTTACATTCCATGCTTCGTATTGCAGTACCATCGGTTCTTCAGCAATCCACAGTGTCAATTGGTATGATGATCGTACAGGCGGTTGTAAATCCCTTCGGTACACAGGCGCTGGCAGGTTATGCGGCAACCATGAGAGTAGAGAATGTTTTTTCACTGATATTTGTATCCATTGGAAATGCGGTTTCGCCCTATGTTTCCCAGAATCTTGGAGCAAAGAAAATTGAACGTATTAAAAAAGGATATCACGCTGCACTGGTGTTAGATCTGTGTTTCGCAGTCCTTGCTTTCATAGTCATTGAAACACTGCACACCCCAATTTCTTCCTTATTCCTTGGAAAAGATGGAACCGCTCTGGCATATCAGGTGTCCGGGGATTATATGAAATGGCTGGGATATTTCTTTATTTTTATGGGTATTAAGATGGCAACAGATGGAGTTCTTCGTGGACTTGGAATTATGCGGCCGTTTCTCATTGCCAATATGGTAAACCTTGCCATTCGGCTGTCAGTTGCCTTGATTTTTGCACCGCGTTATGGAATTGCATTTGTCTGGCTTGCTGTACCGGCCGGATGGCTTGCGAATTTTCTGATCTCCTATGGGGCACTTAGAAAATCATGGCCGGTTGATGAAGGAGTTTCATTCCGGTAAATTTCTCTTAAGTTTTGATGGGAAGCTGGATTTGTATGTTAAGAGGTATATTTTCGTTACTGTTCACTGGCAATATCCCGCGAAGCGTGTTGCTGTGAACAGTAACATATTTTCTTATAGACATGATATAGTATGAGTGCTATAATAAAAATAATTTTTTATGGCATTTATTGGCAAACCGGTTGAAAAGCCGGGGCGCAAAGCCAGAAGGAGCTAAAGTCAGATTGAAATCTGGCCATGCCAGCCGGTTGCATCATGCCTCAGTAATAAAAAAGGTAAATGTTAAATGGGCATTATGGAAAAAGTTCCTGTAAAATTTTTTACAAGGAACTTTTTTTTGTCTTCAAGCGGATATTCGCAACCTCCGCAGGGGACTTACCTGATTCGGTTAAATTTGAGGGAAAATAGAGAAGAACAGCAGGAATGGAGAAAAGATGAAAGGAAAAAGAGTGATTGCAGGCATTCTGCTTGTGGGAATTTTAGCAACTGCCCTGGCAGGGTGCAAAAATGCAGATGTTACTAAAAAAGAAGAGAAAAGCCCGTTATCACCCTGGGCAGTGACAGTTATCCGCCATACAATTATCTGAATGAAGATGGAATCCCCACAGGAATTGATGTGGAATTGGCTACAGAAGCTTTCAGAAGGATGGGGTATCAGGTGGATGTTGTCCAGATCAACTGGGAGAAGAAAAAAGAACTGGTAGAAAGCGGAGAGATCGACTGTATTATGGGCTGTTTTTCCATGGAAGGACGCCTTGACGATTACCGCTGGGCAGGACCCTACATAGCAAGCCGCCAGGTAGTTGCTGTAAATGAGAGCAGTGATATCTATAAACTAAGTGATCTGGAGGGAAAGAACCTTGCCGTCCAGTCCACAACCAAACCGGAAAGTATCTTTCTGAACCGGACAGATGAGAGAATTCCCAAACTGGGAAATCTGATCAGTCTTGGGCACAGGGAACTGATCTATACCTTTCTGGGGAAAAAGGATATGTAGATGCAGTTGCTGCACATGAGGAATCCATTGTCCAGTACATGAAGGATTATGATGCAAGCTTCCGTATCCTGGAAGATCCGCTGATGGTGGTCGGGATAGGTGTTGCTTTTGCAAAAGAGGATGACAGAGGAATCTGTGAGCAGATGGATCAGACGCTGGAAGAAATGCGTCAGGATGGCACATCCCTGAAAATCATTAAAAAATATCTGGATGATCCCCAGAAGTATCTGGAGGTGGATGATCTTGGATATTAGGAGAAGAATAAAAGTAAAGCGATTCTGGATATTCGGCATTCTGCTTGGAATCTGTGTGACTGCAGCTTCCCTGTATTACTTTTTTCGGGCAGAGAAAAAGGAAGCAGAGAACAGGATGGTGGAAACTGTAAACTATGTCAAAGTGCAGTGTTCCACCTACACCCATTATAATGAATCTTCGGAATCCAAAAGTCTCCTCCGTGCCATTGAAAGTGCCAGACAGATGAGTACGAATATCGATATGGAAACAGAAAACGGCGGCCGGCTAAGCCAGGAGTTTCTGAAAGAAAATCTGCAGACTCTCTGGGTGGATGGTATCCTTGTGCTGGATGCAGAGGGAAAGACAGTCTGCAAATACAGCATGGATGAGGCTCTGACCAATGAGATCACAGATTATCTGCAAAAAAGATATTATCATGGATTTTACCGGATATGAAGAAAGATCTTATTCGGAACGGATTGACCGAGAAGACGGATCACGTATCGACATTGCAGCCTGTGCCAGAAAAGATGCACCAGGTATGGTTGCAATTTATTATTATACGTCTTCGGAATTTGTCAGAAATTATACCCTGACAGTACAGAACCTTTTAAATGGCTATAGCACTCAGAAGGATGGAACGATTATTGTTGCAGACAAGGGAACCATTGTTGCCAGCAACGATGAAAGCCTGCTGGGACAGGATACTGCCGGCAACCAGGTTGTCCAGGCAATGAAAGAGCATACAGACAGTCAGCATATTTTTCATTTAAAAAATGAAGGAACCGGAGGTTACGGAATCATGCTGAAGCAGAGGGATTATTATATTTATGCCTATCTTCCGGATACGGAAGTATTCCGTAACCTGCCGTTAAGTGTAACAGCTGTCGTTTTTCTTTATTTACTCATATTCGGTATATTCTGCTTCTGGGGTTACAGAGCGGATCTGGCACACCGGAAACAGGAACAGGAAAAAGATGAAAAATATAAAGCAGAACTTCTGAGAACAGCAAAAAAGCAGAAGCAGCCAATGAGGCAAAAACTGAGTTTCTGCAGAGAATGAGCCATGATATCCGGACACCGATCAATGGAATCTGCGGCATGATCAATGTGGCAGACCATTATGCAGACAATATGGAGAAACAGACGGAATGCAGGGCAAAGATCAAAAAGACATCCCATCTGCTGCTGGAACTGATAAACGAGGTTCTGGACATGAGCAAGCTGGAGTCAGATGAAGTGGTTCTGGAAGACATCCCATTTAATCTGAACAGTATTTTTGAGGAAATACTGGGTGTGATCGAACATATGGCTGCGGAGCAGAACATCCGGATCATTTGGGAAGAGAAAGAAGTTACACACTGGAATCTTATTGGAAGTCCGGTGCATGTGAAACGGATTCTGATGAATATTTTGTCCAATGCGGTGAAATATAACAAAGAAAACGGATATGTCTATATCAGCTGTCGGGAAATCCCATCGAAACAGACAGCAATGCCCACATTGGAATTTGTCTGCAGAGACACCGGAATTGGAATGACAGAGGCATTCCAGAAACGCATTTTTGAACCATTTGCACAGGAACATGCAGGAAGCCGCACAAAATTCGCCGGAACAGGACTGGGAATGCCAATTACAAAAAACTGGTGGAGAAAATGGGCGGAACCATTTCCTTTGAAAGTAAAGAAGGCACAGGGACTACATTTGTGATCCGGATTCCATTCCAGATTGATGCAGATATGAAGGACAGGACTGAAACGGAAGAAAAAACAGAAACTTCTATCCAGGGGCTCCATGTTCTTCTGACAGAGGATAATGAGCTGAATATGGAGATTGCAGAATTTGTGCTTCAGAATGAAGGCACTGTGGTGACCAAAGCATGGAATGGACAGGAGGCTGTTGACATATTCAGAAAAAGCAGTCCTGGAGAATTTGATGTCATTCTTATGGATATTATGATGCCTGTCATGAATGGATATGAAGCAGCAAAGATGATCCGCTCTCTGGACAGAGAGGATGCAAAAGTGATACCGATCATTGCCATGACAGCAAACGCGTTCACTGAGGACAAAATGAGAGCAAAGGAAGCAGGAATGGATGAACATATTGCCAAGCCTGTTGATGGGAAATTATTAGTAAAAGTGATCAATGAGTTAGTAAAACGCAATCAGAGGGAGAAGTTATAATGAAAAAGAAAAAATGGAACAAGTTAGTTTCTGTGCTTTTGGCGATGGTGACAGCCGTATCACTTCTGTCTGGCTGCGGCGGGAAAAGTGCGGAAAAAGAAGATGCAGAAACCATCACAGTGTATTTATGGAGCACAAATCTGTATGAAAAATATGCACCATACATCCAGGAACAGCTTCCGGATATCAACGTTGAATTTGTAGTAGGCAATAATGATCTGGATTTCTATCGTTTTCTGAATGAAAACGGCGGATTGCCGGATATTATAACCTGCTGCAGGTTTTCCCTCCATGATGCAAGCCCCCTGAAGGACAGTCTGATGGATCTTTCCACAACCAATGCGGCAGGTGCTGTCTATGATACCTACCTTAACAATTTCAAAAATCAGGATGGCAGTGTAAACTGGCTTCCTGTGTGTGCAGATGCCCATGGCTTTGTAGTGAACAAAGATCTTTTTGAAAAGTATGATATTCCTCTTCCAACGGATTATGAAAGCTTCGTTTCTGCCTGCCAAGCATTTGATGAGGTGGGTATCCGTGGGTTTACTGCAGACTATTATTATGATTATACCTGTATGGAAACACTGCAGGGTCTGTCTGCATCAGAGCTGTCTTCTGTGGATGGACGTAAGTGGCGTACCATCTACAGTGACCCGGACAATACAAAGAGAGAAGGTCTGGACAGTACCGTCTGGCCGGAGGCTTTTGAACGTATGGAGCAGTTTATTCAGGATACAGGGCTGAGCCAGGATGATCTGGATATGAATTATGATGATGTGGTTGAGATGTACAAAAGTGGTAAGCTTGCC
>ENA-OQOA01000406-OQOA01000406.1-human-gut-metagenome-genome-assembly--contig:-NODE-406-length-19756-cov-3.501452_pt1 | contig 19756 bp, 22 predicted proteins | sample MGYA00242633_ERZ504888 | MGnify/ENA primary metagenome ERZ504888 (study PRJEB26092, sample SAMD00036372) | human gut metagenome | host: Homo sapiens | study: EMG produced TPA metagenomics assembly of...
TCGCCTTGGATCCATATGGAGTTGATCCTCTACAATAGCACACAGCCCGTCAATGGATTTCCGCATATCCGTTCTGCCTGTTACGATATAGATTTCATCGGCGGCTGTGATATCCCCTAACATTCCAACTCCTTCACAATGCGAAGCGTTTGAGCCAGAAGCTGAGGATCTGTTCCATTTGGTATTGTTAGATGAAAGCTTCCTACAGACAGTTTCATTGGCTCTGCTACAGAAAGGTTATTTCTTTCCGTAGCTGCCGGAATTACATTTAATGGCTGTTCATAAGGAATCGGGTCAGTATCATGAAAATCCACTCTGACAACTTCCTGGCTTTCTGGTGCACAATAGGTGCGTCCAGTTGACGCCGGTAAATCCACACAACCCTTCTGACGCAGTCTTTTTACCCAGTTGTAAAAAGTTCCTGGCTTGATATCATGTTCTACACACCATTGATGATCTGTCAATCCACTTTGACGGCATTCCATGATGAGACGGTATTGTTGAATAATCCGGTGCCCGTGTCCCTGCTGTCCGGTGACAGGAAACCGCAAATCCGTTTTTTAGGAAACCACCATTCCGGTAGTGGAAACCTTTATTATAAATCCTTTAGAATGTAATCATGCACCAGCTGGTGTAAATTCATTCAAAGGAGGTCATGACCATGACCAAGTATCGAGAGATTCTCAGGCTAAAAAGTCTGGGACTCAGTCAGCAGAGCATTGCCGACAGCTGCAATGTCTCCAAGAAAACGGTTAATCGCGTTTTGAAGCGTGCAAGGGAATTAAATATTTCCTGGCCGCTTGATAAAAGCGATACCGATGCCGTTCTTGCAGAAATGTTTTTCCTCTACAAAGCAAGTCAGATCCAATAACGGATGCCTGACTACGATTATGTCCACAAAGAATTACTCCGTAACGGAGTCAGTAAGAAACTCTTGTGGACAGAATACATGGAGGATTGTCATGCAAATGGCGAAGAACCACTTATGTATTCCCAGTTCTGCTATCACATCCAGCAGGATGAGCAGAAACGACGTGCTACCATGCATATCAACCGGAAACCTGGTGAGCAGGTTGAGGTCGATTGGGCAGGAGATCCTGCAACAATCATTGATCCGGATACCGGTGAAATCACCAAAGCCTATATATTTGTCGGCGTGATGACTTATAGTCAGTACGCATATGTAGAAGCATTTCTGGATATGAAGCAGAAATCATGGATTAATGCCCATGTTCATATGTACGAATATTTTGGTGGTGTTGCCAGAATTCTCGTACCGGATAACTGTAAAACAGCAGTTGTCCACAATGGTGGCTTTAAAGACCAGCAGGTCAATGAAACTTATCAGGAAATGGCCGAATACTACGGCACCGCTATTATCCCGGCGCGTGTCAGGGCTCCAAAAGATAAGCCGAATGCTGAGGGGACAGTAGGAAATATTTCTACTTGGATCACAGCAGCTCTTCGGAATGAACAGTTCTTCTCCCTTGCCGAATTGAATCTGGCAATCAGAGATAAGCTGGAACTGTTCAACCAAAGGCTCTTTCAGAAGAAAGAGGGTAGTCGGCGAAGCTTATTTCTTGGGGAAGAAAAACCATTGCTGGCACCATTACCTGCTACCCGTTTTGAACTGAGTGACTGGAAAGCAGCCACTGTCCAGTTCAATTATCACATATCTGTGGACGGAATGCTATACTCCGTTCCGTACGAATACATTAAAAAGAAGTTGATATAAGGGTAACAGACACCACGATTGAAATTTTCTACAACCATAACCGCATTGCTTCTCATCGTCGTCTAAAAGGACGCCCTGGGCAGTACAGCACCATTACTGAGCATATGCCGGCAGACCACCAGAAGTATCTGGAATGGAACGGTGACCGCTTCCGTAAATGGGCTGAGCGGATTGGCATAAATACGTACACTGCAGTCAATGCAATATTGACCTCCAAAAGTGTGGAACAACAAACCTACCGAAGCTGTATGGGGCTTCTTAAGCTTGCTGAGAAGTACTCAGATGCGTTACTGGAAGCTGCCTGTAAAAAGGCATTATCCTATACAGCATCACCCAGTTACAAGAGTATTAAAACCTACTTGTAACCGGTTCAGAAAAGCTGGCATCGGAAGCAATCGATACCAAGACCACACATAAAGCACATGGCATCACACGAGGTGCCGATTACTATCGGAGGTAAACACATATGACCAATCAGAGTACAATGGATAAGTTAATAGAAATGCGCCTTACCACAACGGCAGATGCATTCCGCAATCAACTCAATGACCCAAAATTCAAGGAGGTTCCCTTTGAGGATCAATTCGGTATGCTGGTGGATATCGAATACAGCAGTCGCAAAAACAACCGTCTCAAAAGACTGATCAAGAATGCCGGTTTCGATCAGCCGGAAGCGAATATCATGGATATCAACTATACTTCCGGACGCAAGCTAAACAAGGAACTGATTCGCAGACTTGCTACCTGCGAATATATATCTGAACATCGGAATCTTTTTATTACCGGTGCTACAGGCTGCGGTAAAACTTACATGGCCTGTGCCTTTGGCATGGAAGCCTGTAAGCAGTATTACAATACCAAATATATCCGTCTGCCTGATCTGCTTATTGATCTGGAGGTGGCACGGACAGATGGCAACTACAAAAAGGTGATGGCTAAGTATGCCAATCCCGTTGTCTTGATTTTGGACGAATGGCTTCTATTGAAACCAACGGAATCTGAACAAAGAGATATCTTCGAACTACTCCATCGGAGACGCAAGAAATCTTCAACGATTTTTTGCTCCCAGTATGAGTTCGAGGAATGGTACGACCAACTGGGTGGTGATGATAGTCCTCTGGCAGATGCAATCATTGACCGCATTGCTCATGACAGTTATCGTATCAACATTACAAGCATTGATGCCGAACATGATATCTCGATGCGAGAGGTTTATGGCTTGGACAAAACATTACGTGAGTAAACTCGCATAAGCGGTTCCCGCTAGCCCGGACAGACGGTTTCCCGTCTGCCGGACTTGCGGTGTTACCGCACAAGAATATTCAATTGTTCTTCAGCAGGTATTCTTTTGCTTCTCATGAGCACACCTCCATAACTTGAATAGAGTAAAATGCTCGCATCTATCATTTCTAGCAAGAGAAAATGAAGTGAAATGCTTGCATTCTCTAATGATTATTATGAATTGATTTTTAGGGCAACACAATCCGTCGAATTATTTTGCGCTTACGATTTAAGCGCTTACATTTCAACTAAGTGTGGAAAGAACCGTTCTACCGTTTACGATTTAAGCGCTTACCTTTAAGGTTTCTTTTTTCTCTTCTTTCAGGACTGAAAAAGCCCTGCATCAGGATGGTCTCTGATGCAAGGCTTCTAATTTTTCTCTATGTTTTATGTCTTTTTTGATGTTTTCTCGGGTGCTCCGTATGGCTCGGATTTTCTGATTCTTACAAAGGAGATTATCAAAAAAATGCCAAAGAGGAGTGCCAAAAATAAACTTCTTATTCAAACTCTTTATGTCCTAAAATAAAATTAACTTATTTTGTTAAGTTTTATTCCAATATGGGACATATTTTTATATAAAATTACAATGATTATTTCGACCTACTGAATGGTTGTTGCCAAACTGTTGCCATAGGCTAATTATAAAATGTTAACATATAAAATGCAATATGAGTATTTGAAATTCTTCATATTTTAAGAAGTAATATACTCAATCTTTTTTATTTTACTTTTGTTATAATAATCTTTTCATCCGAAGAAAAATATATCTTGGGATACATATTTCCAAATCCTCGCACTGTTTCCGAATATGCAACATATTCTTTATCAACTGAATCAATATCATTTAACTCAAGTACAATATCTAAATTTAAATGAGAATAAGTCATTTTATTTATTTCCATTATATATTCTTTAACTTTAATTCCATTATTAAAATAAAGCATCTTGCATATACCACCTGAGCCAACCTGAAAATCCGTCAGCTGAATCTGCTTTGCCTTTTGCTCATCATTAAGTGATTTGACCATGATTTTGGATATTGAAATGACACCTCTTAACATACTAAAAATAGTCCCTTTATCTTCATATATCAACTCATCCGGCTTGGTACGTTCAATAATCATTTTACTATGTTCATCATAAAGCAACCGACTAACTAACTCATTGGAAAGTAGTTCTCGTTCCCTCTCGTCCAATAAATTGCGTTGCAATTCCAAATAATCAATACATTGGTGAATTGATATTCTTTTGTTCATATCTTCAAAAGTAGCCTGCTCTATTAATTTATGTATTGGCTCTAATGTAATTACATCACCAAAATTCTCTTTATTTAGAAAAATCTGAACATCTCCTCGTTGATATTGTCCTCGAAAACCGATATTATCCCCCTTCAATGTCATCCATAATACCTTAGCAAATAAATATACATCCGAAGGTCTAAAATCTAAATCCAAATCTGTTTGCACATTCTCTAATTCAGGTGGCATTATTTTGTATGGTCCTATTCGCTCATTAAATTCTGTAAGCCGTTCCTCCTCTATTCCCCAATACAATCCAAAATCAGAAAGAACTAATCGATTACCTAATATCAATATATTTTCCGGCTTAATATCTCGATGCGCTCCATTCCTCTCGTGGATGCATTGTATAATTCGTGCCAACTGAAGCATATCTACTATCTTGATATATATATTAGGGGAGTGTGTAAGCTTATATGGTTTCGCTTTGGGCATCAGATACCATGCTTCATCCATAGTTCGAGGTATATCTTGTGGACATTTCTTATCAAGCACCTGCATTATACCATCAATATCCTTCAACTCATTTAAAGCAATTATCTCGTTCTTAAATCTCTTATATCTTTTTTCCTTATCTGTGCCTTCATACTCGAAAAATTTAGCCACCATAGGAAACCCCAATCCATTATCGGATAGAAGTTCCACTTCATACACAGCCCCATTGCCTCCCTTTCCAATAGGTCTATTCTTTCTATAAAAACTATACGATTCACCTACGTATTTTTTCCTACAATTCATCTTCTGCACGCTTTCTTTCATATTCAGCTTCGCGTTTATAATTATCACTAATTGCAAAATATATATCTGCAGTATAGGGATAGCGTTCTTGTAATGCTTCCGCATTCTTTTGATATCTTTGATGTAATATAAGCTCAGATTTACCAGCATCAACCATATGCACTCCACGTTTGTTTTCTTCTGCTACCACATAGGCTGTTTTTAACGAATCTGTGTAATATTCTTCTATAACCATACGCACAGCTTCACACGGACTATAACCATCCTCCCCAATTGGTGAATATGCCAATAAACGTCCAACCAAATTCCCGAATAGTCTTTCTTGCTTCTGGTTAATCAGTAGCTCTTTAAACTTCTCTATCCACTTTTTCAGATTTTCATATATGACTTCCCCATCCTTTTCTGTTGGGCAAAACTTTGCTTTATCAAAACCCGAATAAACCTTATTGGCCAATTTTCTCTTTTCTTCGTCAATATTTTCATTGTCATCCGCCTTATATATAATACTAACTAATAACGCATAGAAGGTCGGATCATCCTTCATAATCTTTTGCATACATTTCATATGCTCCCATTCAAGCACATTTCTGCACATCCACTCTAATGTCGCTAATTCTGCACATTTTTCATCATCATCTATAAAAGTTTGTTGTAGAATATCAAATATTTCTTCAAGGTAATAATCAGTCATAGAACTTAGCAACATCACTTTTTATATCAGATATTTCAAGTGTAGCTTTATATAATTCTTGAACAGAAATTTTATCTTTTATATCATACAGCAATTCTAAATATGTATTGAATGAACCATACTTTTTTACACTCATTTAGCGCCCATATAAACACTCTATGCTCCGCTTTATCTGATATCCTTAATCGTACATTTCTGCTCCAATACATCTTCTTGATATCTTCATTTTCCTTTACAATAAGAGCATTTTCATAATTCTCTACAAATTCTAATGAAATCAAGTTTGTTAGAAGATTTTTATTATCAGATATACTTTTAACCTTTTCTATAACCTCGCTTAAATCTATAATTCCTTTTCTATATAGATAGCTTACATAGTCATAAACATATTTTCCTTCTTTATCATTTTCCATTAAAGAGCAAAATACTTTCTCATCAAACAACCCATCACAATAAAACTGTGCCAGAACTTCACCTACTAGGTCATATTTTTCCTTCACAGCCAATTGAATTAATCTATCTATTGAATATCCTTTCTCCTTAAATTTCTTGATTCTTGCATTAATCTCTTCCTCTCTTAATATATAATTTTGATTATGTATTTCTGTGTTTTCTTCTTTAGAATATGGAATAGGATTAAGCAACGGAAAATCATATACATGCGAAAAAATATACAAATAGTCATAAATCTTTTCACCTACAACTATTTTATTCATTACACATTCATATTCACGCAATACTTCTTGTGGCATACTCCAATCTGCATCTTCAAAATATCTGTGTCTAAATATCTCATATCTTATTTCATTTTTTATCCTGATTTTTTCCTCGTCACTCATTTTTTTACAAATAAACACTAATTTTTCAAATACTTCTTTTTGAATATTTATATCATAAAACTTTACATGCTGAAGTATTTTAATCCATCTGTCAGCGCCCGTGTATGCTCTATCAATACACATTCTCAGATATTCAATATATGTTTTATTTACTTCATGTACGTATAATTCTTCTGGTTCATCTATTCTTCTGTATTTAGGTGTATTCAATGTTGAACATATTGAACTTGTCCCATGTGGCAATTTAGATGCAATAACATCCCAAGCATTTGGATATCGTTCAATTGCACTCCTTGCTAACTCAATTTTCTGTTCAACCGTCAATGCACTCTCATTAATCCAAGCACAAAAGACCACATCTAACACACCTTTAGGGCTATTACTTATACTAAATTTAATATTATGTGAGTCAATCTCCCATAACCACTCCAAAGCTCTTGCAACATATTTCTTTTGCTGAATTAGTTGTTCTACGGCCCATAAAACATTGGTATAGTAATGTCGACTTGTCATAAAGTCTCCACCTTTTTCTGCAAACAAGTCGATTAAGCCTTGGGATACCTCTATTTCAGATTCTAGTTTTCTTAAAACACTTTCCGGTGAAGCTTCGCACAACTCTGGCAAATATTGTGAAATATATCCCCATCTTTCTTTACTGGTAATAGTATCCAAAACTTTTGCTACTATATTATCAATTTGCTTTTGATTTTCTTCATGCCCTCTATAATACGCACGCATAATAAGAGTTCTTATCATCCCCTTTTTTAACGTTGGAGACCACTCTGGTTTCTTTGCGTAAATACTCGCCTCAAAATGCTTTTCAAAAGGGTACTCAAAAATAGGCTCTGATTCTATCAAAACCTCATAAAATAGACTTATAAATTTATCCCACATCTCATCATTTATATAAAGATCCAACTCTTCCCATGCATCTTCTACACTAGCAAGTTGCATATTGTTCCCTCTATAGCTATTATTCGATACTATGTATGGATTTTCTCTATGTAAATACTTTCCCAATTCTTTTTTGCAGTCACTGTATGCTTTTCCTGACAATTCTTCGAAAACCAATACATCTCCGGTTGCTTCAGTCCATTTACCACATAAAAGAGCAGCTATAACCACATCTGAATGGCCTTCTACCCAATCTGGCTTATCATGCATCGCACCATCAAAAAGCTTTTCTTTAATGGCACATATAATCCATGGGTATTATCCACCATCTTATAGGCTTCATTTGCATCTATACCAAGTTCTTCTAATGAATCTATAATATTTCTTTTGTCCTTTTTCTCAGAATCAATTTATTTTGTGTATAGCAAGGTTCATCTTCACCATATATAAAAATATTGGTATTATTAGGAATTACCACTATCCTATCTGCATAAAAAAACGGCACTAAAATATTCCCTGACAAATTTGAATGTTGTAATTTATTCCACTCTTTCTCCGACTTAACCACCAATGTGATTCTTTTCGAATTCTTATTTTTTAATTCATTTAAAATTCTATAAGTTGTCTCTTCTCTCGATTTTCCAACAACATATATCTTTGTATCATTTAGAGAATTTTGGAATTTTGATTCAAATTGTTCATCATCAAGTTTGAAAAAATCAAGTCCCATTCCTTTATATTTTGTTTCTCTCCTAATCTGCGCATCAATATCCGCTATTGAATAGGTAGTTATTTTCTCTTTATTTAAATTTGAGATTTGATTTAAAACTAATTCTAATTTTGATTCTAATGCAGCAAAATAAGTTCCGATTTCCTTTCTCATATCACCCAAAAACATTTCCAATGCTTTATCCGAATCATTTTCTTCTAAATAAGTTATTATAACCTGCATAAAGTGATGAATATACGTTTCTGTCTCCATTATCGGAATTTCATAACTCACCATCAAATCATATAACTCATTATGAAGTAATTGCGAAAAATCATATCCATTCTTATCTTTTAATCTTTTCGCTATCCTAATTAGATTATCCTTTGAAAATACGGAATATAAATCATCTTCAAATTTCACCAAAACATCCGGATTATTCACAAAAAAATCCCCTGTTGAAACAAATAGCTTTTGCCATTTATAATTTTCCTTAACACTATCTAATTTTTCTTTAACACCATCTAATAATAAATCGACTATAGTATCTTTTATTTTTCTTTCATAAGCGAAAATCCTTTATTTATACACCCAGTTCAAGTAATCACTGAGGTTTTTTCTTAATAATTTCACAATATGTGCTCGGTTTTATACTACAATAGTAGACAAAATTTTCTGCACTTCCTCCGACTGTATCAACATCCTCATCTTCTTATTCCCATCCTCAATCTCCGGCTTACCACACCTCAGATTATCTGGATGTTCCGACACACAGCAATCCTTATACCAACACTCGCCCATAAGCTCCCCTTAACGGACCACTTCTCGTTTTGTGTAAATTCACCCACCAATGATTTCATCACACGCTCTGTAGAGTATCTCTTAAAACCTGCCAAGTACTGTAATGTCTTCACATCATCAATCTTTGACAAGTTGATTCTATGATCCTCAATTGCTGATAAAACCTCTTCACGGATCTTGATTTTATCTGTCTTTCCAGTGCCTGTCCATGTCACCAGCTTATCAAAAGCAAGAATCAGATATTCAAAACAAATCATATCCAGAATGATAATCTTTCCTTCTGCCTTATCTGTTATTGATTTCAACATACGATACTTATTACGAATATCCTGATTATCAACCACATAGTCAAACAAAATATAATACTTATCGTCCTCTTTCATATCTATCTCTGCCAATGCATCCAATAAGCCCTGATTGCTTTCTTTACTTTCGACCACAAGTGCATCATTAAAGAAAAGTTGGTTAACCAATTTCCAGAAGTGAAGTCCTGCGCCGGTATCTTCTGTCCATAAATACTTCATATCACAACTCCTCTTCCAGTGTTATCCTATTATTGTCAAACTTCAACACCTTAAAGCTCTTATCAGATACATTTAGTCCATCGCAATTTCGTAGGAAAAGCATATATTGATTCGACGGCTCAAAATTAATAAAACGTCTGACTTCATCATTAATCAAATTATCTGCATTATCGACTACAATAAAACTATCTCTGCACTGTTCAATCGATTCTGAGAAATTATCTGATTTGTAATTAAACAATTTTATAGCTTTGTATTCATTAGTTAATCGTAGATCTTCTAACATTTCATAAAGCACTGTTTTACCGGTACCGCTATTTCCGCCAACTAGAGTTATTCTATCGTCAAATTCTAGATTGTATGAAAATGGATCTGCTTTAAATGTAATATTCTTATAAATCATCTGCTTCTCTCCTTTCATATTCCTTACTCCACCAGGCATTATAACCTCTCCCTCCGGTCACTATATCAGAATCGTTGAATCTGATTTGCACATCATTCGGAATATCAAAAAGCGTTGGTCTGGACATATAAATCTTTATATTATCCATAGTAAAAATTATTTTAAGCACATTCGGACCACATTCTTCTACATTCACCACCTTATCAGGATGCTTTACAATATTAAGTAATGTCTTGCAGCCAGATGACAAATTACGGATTGTACCTAAACCATATTTTGTTTCAATATGCTTATCCGGTGTCAACTTCGCCTCATCTACTTGCTGAATGAGATTTATTTCATTTTGAGACATTTCTTCATTACCTGTATTCAAATTGAAATACAAATCGTTTTGAAGTATCCAGTCTTTAGAATCATTTTTTTCTGTATATATATCTATCATTCGGTGTCACTCCTTCTCTCAATCATAATCAGAAACAAACGTTGCCATTTCTTCATAATATCCAGCAATACAATTTAAGTTATCACCTATTTTTTTGAATATCTCCACAAACATTTCCAAATCTACAACCTCATTTCCATAGTTCTCAATATAAAAATGATATTCGTCATCTGTATTAAACGGATACCGTGAAAAATCCATATTTTTCATCTTTGCATTAGCATTATGGTCTTTATCTATTTTGTCATATAATTCTAAAATATAGTCGTCGAGTTCTTTGGTCATTTCCTTAAATTGTTTTCTCTGGTCTTTATCGGATTCAAAACTTATCATACGTTTTTTTACTGTATGCCATATCTGCCTGATATCGTGCCCTCCGCAAAAGGACTCTTTCTCATTAAGCAACATATTCAAAGACCAGTTTATAGATTTTAGATACAACTCTATTGCATGGTTTGCCGAAAACAATATTGGGAAAAACCACAATATCAGCCTTCTTATCCATATTGTCCTGCAAACAGTCCTGTGCGAGCATTATCGCTGCCTTCATATATCCGTCAGCAATAATCATCATATCATGAATCGGTTGATGCGGTCTGGTTCTCCAATTCATATATGCTGTTTTATCTATATCTACATTATATGAAAAATTTTTTCCATCTATTCACCCACTTTTTAATACTATAAATATAAATTACTGAACTCCCTAAATGTTATAAAATATCAACCAAATACCTTCCATCAATTAACGAAAACACTACTTTACATGGGAATAATTTTTCACCCATATTAGCCATTCCAACTACATTCATTGCCCATTCTCCATAATCCTCCGGCAACCTATAACATATCGGCTTATCATTTTCAGAGATTGTTACTAATGGAGTTCCATTCTGTGAAAATCCAACTGAAAGAACATAGAATTCATTCTTTCTACTGTGTAAGGGCAACATAGGTTGATTACTAATATCCTTATAAACTATTGCACCTCTTTGATTGTAAAAATAATTTTTGTCATCTTCTAATATAGGATAAATCGGCAATTTATTTCTCATTATTTCGTAACGTTTGTTCAAACTCTCGCAAACAAAGGCATTATAATACTCTGGTTGCATTTCTATATTACTTTTACGAATCTCATCTGCATCTGAAAAATGATTCATAAATTGAAGAAGTGCTACAAAAGACACTAAATCATCCGAATATATTCCAGAAAAAGTTTTTATACCAATATTTATTATTCTCACAAATTGCCAGATATAATTTCTTATACAAATCAAGTTGCCTTTGATTCACTGCAAACCAGCCAAAATCCAAAAGAGTCCTCTTAATTTTCCCTTCTTTATAATTTCCGGTTAATGATATCTTCAATGATTGCATCAAGCGAGATATTAATCCAACAAGCATATCCGCCATTCTGATTCCAACATAATCCTTAGAATCTTCTTCGGTGACATTTTCAAGACCTACATCTATTGCAGAATTCAATGTATGAGATTCTTTCCCTTCTCGGTCAATCATCAACTGATATTCATAAATATTCATCTCTGTCAATAACTTCTTAAATCCATCAAAAGGTGCAAAATAGGACCAATCTAATGTTTCGGGTACCTCTGTGTCCTCAAGCAGTATAAGTACTTCTTCAAAAGCTTGATTCTCATGTTCTTTCAAAGTATTATTAGCTTGATTATTAATAATCCTATCTTCTAAAAAAGACCGTAGTTCTTTAACAAATATTTGTGGTTCTTTATAGATTGCTTCTATCACCTTTTGTGGTCGATATATATTGATAGCCTTAATTATTGAGTATTTCATGTAATCAACATCAATAAACATAGAACTGTGATAATTTACAAATAATTGGTTAATAACATATTCTATTTTGCTGAACACAGAGAAATATATAACTATTTTATCATCAAGCAATGATATAAGGTCTTCATAAAACTCAATAGTATGATTATTAAGAGACGCAAACCCCAGCCTAAAATCTTTTGCTTTCATAGTCTGGCTTTTTAGTTCTCCGTCTTTTTTTCTATAAGTATACTTCGATTCAAAAGCAAGATATCTGTCAGAAATACATTCATTTTCTTCTGCATTCCACCCTACAATTCCAGTTATAAAATTATCACAGTAATTATTCGCAGTAACAGTCTCATAATTAATTTTTCTACTATGCTCTGTTTCATCATAGAAAAGCATGTATTTCATATTCAGCACCTCCCTACTGATTATTTTTTGAATCACCATACTTCGACGAATCTTCCGCAACCATCATCACCTTATACTCTGGCTTATACTCATAAATTTTCCCAGAAGTAGATGCTTCATTTCCTATACCTTCTGTTCCAGAATACTCCTCAAAATTCTCCACCTGTTCCATAACTTTGTTAAATACTTCCGGACTATACTGTGGCGGATAACCATTCTTCACCAAGCATATTTTGATTTCCAATTTCAATCCATTTCTTACATTTTGGTTATTGAGCCAGTCGGCAAACGAAGACTTTGTATCAATAATATCTTTTATTTCTTTGCTAAAGCTTTACATTTATCATTGACTATAACACCATCCACTTCTTTATCTGTTCCATATTCAAAGTTATATTGGTCACGCAAAGAAATCAAAATATCATAGAATGCTTTTTCCTCAAATGTTAAGCCAATTTTTCGAAAACTCTCCCTATTTTCGTTCATCTGACGAAGAATAGCTAAAGCCTGTTCCGTTGCAATCTTAATGACATCCTCTGATGCCTGTTCCTGTGCTTCACCAGCTTCTTCAGCAGTAAGATGTTTACGTCTTTCATGATATTCTGCAATCGTCTTTTCCAACATTTCCTGATATGATTTTGCAGCTAACTGATTAACTTTTCCATATTCCTTAATTTGTTTACGGAGCATTTTCACAAGAAGTTCCAATTTAGTTGCCGGCATTTTGACATCAGATAATTTTTCAAAATATTCCGGAGAAAAAATATCTTCTTCCTCTCCGCTTTCAAGAACACTTTCCACCTGATTATATTTTAATGCTTCTTCAACCATCTTTGAAACTGCACGATTCATCGTATCAGCGTCTACTTCACTTGTTCCGCTCATCTTACGAACAAAACCTGCTATAGCCATAAAGCATTGTGCAAGTGCAGATTCTTCTTCCCCAAGATAACCGGAAGGCTGACAAATATCAAAAGCTGCCCTCATTCGTTTTACTGTCTTTAAATAGTAGGTTTTTGAAAGAAACTTTCTGAACACCTTTATTTCCTTCCGACTGTAATTCTTCTGTTGATACAAATACATATTCCGCTGCTTTTGCAAGGAGTCTGTATCGTTCTATCGGATCACATTCCGGATTTTAAAAAATGGTGATAAATCATAACCTGTGAACATATTTTTCAATACTTCAAGTTCTTCTCTAAACACTGATGTAGCCTGCTCTACATCATCGGCTGTCGGTGCAACAGACGTATCGCCTCCATATACCTTCATGGCTTCACGCATGTTGTCGCGAATACCAATATAGTCGATAACCATACCATATTCTTTCCCCGGATATTTTCTGTTTACACGGCTTATTGTCTGTATCAGCAAATGCTTTTTGAGAGGTTTATCATTATATAAATATGTAAGGCAAGGAACATCAAAGCCCGTAATCCACATATCTACAACAATTACAATACTGAAATTTGATTTTTCCTGTTTAAAAGCAGCATCCAATTCTTCTGAACGCTTATCATTTTTAACTCCGCCAAGATAATCATACATATCTTTTTCATCATTACTGCCGACACTAGATACCATTGCCATAAATGGCATCGGTTTCAATTCTTTCAGTTCCTCTTCTGTTACAGAAACCCCATCCGGTGATTTCTTTTCCTCAAACCATTCCGGGTATTTATCCTTAAACTTCTGTAATAATGCATAAGCAATCTTTCTATTAGAACATACAACCATTGCTTTTTGTATTCTATCCGGATCACCTGCACAAGACGCAACATAATGGTTGTGGATATCTGTAGCAAGACGCTCAAGTCTGGAAGGCTCACCAAGAATTATTTCCATAGAGCTCATTGCTTTCTTACTTACTTCAATCTCCTCATATGTTGCACCATCATCAGCACATTTTTTATAATAATTCTCAATTTCTTTTACTTTTTATTATCAAGCAATACCTTTGCAATACGCGGATGATACTTAATGGAAACAGTAAGTCCATCTACAACTGCCTGATCCATTGTATATCGGTCAATTTCATCACCAAAGGTCTGATAAGTTTCCGCAATAGGCGTTCCGGTAAAACCAACGAAAGTAGCATGTGGAAATGCTTCCTTCAATACTTTTGCATATGGTTTTGAAACCATAGCTTTCATATTTTCATCGGCATCTTTACTAAACTGAATTTTCTTAGAATGTTCAAGCTGAGTTCTGTGAGCCTCGTCTGAAAAACATATAATATTCTGCCTATCATTAATAAGTCCGATTTTGTCATCTTCCCTATCGCAGAATTTCTGAATGGTACAAATATAAAAACCGCCACTTTGTCTTGCACCAAGTTCCTGCCTCAACTGTGCTCTGTTTTTTACAACAGATACTTCACCCAGATTAAGAAACTCTTTACTCTTTGTAAAAAGTTTTGAACCTTGTTTTTGCAGTTCATCTCTATCAACAATTAATATAATTGTTGGTGAACCGATTTCCGGAATATCCGTACAACGAAGTGCAAGCTGACGTGCAAGAAAAGCCATCGTATATGTTTTTCCACATCCGGTTGCTCCAAAGTATGTACCACCTTTACCACTTTTTTCAACTACCGATTTAATAATACTTTGTTTGAGTAATCTTGTAGCAAAAAATTGTGGATAACGACATACAATTTCTTGCTCATCGCTATCATAAATACTATCCTGAAAATAAATATAATCTCTGAAAATCTCCAAGAATCGCTCTGGTGAATAAACACCCTTTATCATAGTTTCTGTTTCTGCAAAAGGTAAGGTGGATACAGCGTCTCCTTCATTTACTCTACGCCAAGCATAAAAGTGCTCGTAAGGTGTACGTACTGTACCTAATCTTGTTTTCACACCATCTGAAATGCAAGCCAAAGGGCAATAATGTAAAAAGGTGTGGAATATCTCTCCAGTATCGAATATTAATTTGTTCCCAAGCATCATAAATAGTCGCATTGGCATCAGTGGGATTTTTCAACTCAATGACACACAGAGGTATACCATTTACAAACAAAAGCACATCCGGTCTACGATTTTCTTTTTGACCATTGTTTGTATATTCCACTGTAAACTGATTCACTACACGGAAGATATTCTTATTCCAATTATCAAAATCAATAAGTGGTATCATTCTTGGTAGCTCATCCTGCGGTGTAAACTGAACACCATTTACCATCCAGCCGTATACTTTATGCAAAGTAGCAAAATCACTTTCCGCACCTACAAGACGAACATTATCATATATCTTTGTCACCTCGTCTTCTGTCAAATCCGGGTTGGTGTCTGCTATAAACTTCTTGAAATCATCAGCAATCAGTACATCTCTTTTTGTGACACGAGAGATATTATTGCCAGAAGAATACTTCCAACCTTCCGCTTCTAAAAAGCCAATAAAGGCATATTCATATTCTGATTCACAATAATGACCATTGTATTCTTTTAATCTTGCCATAGGCTATGCCTCCTTTGCTTTTCTTGCCTCTTCTATAGAACCTTTAATAAGAATAGGACAGATGTCTTTTATCTGTGCTTTGAGTTTTTCGTTAATCTCTTTTCGTATTTTGTATGCTTCATAAATACCAACTATGTCTTTTTGAACGTCAATAGATGGAAGTGGCATTCGTACTTCTTTCATATCATCAAGGCTAAAATGTTTCTCTTGCACTCCCCCACGAATGAAAACGGGCATATCGATCAAAATTCTGTTCTGACAAAAAAATAAATACAAATATTTAGGAAGTAGTTTAGTATTATCAGTTTGTATTACAGTTGATATTGACGATACTAAATAGTTCCTCCCCCGACTGATTCAAAGCTAACGACATTTTATCTGCTCTTCGTGAAGTGTCAGAAATAAAAGCAATCATTCCAGGCTCTACTACCTTGTAATTTTCTAGAGAAACCCCCTCCATATTAGCTTTAGTATTGATGAATTCTTTACTTGTTGCTATACCTCGTACAGAATCCAACTTGAGATTACCAATATTTTTTTTATTGACCTCTTCTACATAGGTGGCAATTGCCTCACAAGGCATTTGTCTCCTCAAATCTTCAATATACGCATCACAAACAAGTTTTAAATCCTCTAAACCACACTCATAACTTTTTTGATTTTCAAGCATAGCATTATAGACATCTACATACTTTTGTTGTATTGAAAAAACAGGTAAGTCAACACTCATATCACACAGAGTATCCCACGAAAAGACTTCTGTTGAACTTCCCCAAGATTGATAACAAGCTTCTCTGTCCCATTCATCACGTTTAAAGTGCAAAAATAAGTAATCTGCCAAAACAATCTTTTTCATAGATGGTTTTACCTTAAAAGCAATATTATTCCAACTAATGATAAAGTTATCATTAGTATTATTATATCCAAAACCAATTCTTTTTCCATGTGTCCGCGGATTATAAATAAATTCTCCTGGGTGAACCACAAGAAATTTTGATAAATCAGTTTCTGAGACATTTTGCTTTTGTAGGTATAACCTCCTTTGTAATTGTCATTCCTTTAACATCATCAGGACCATATTGCAATTCAGAATTTGTGTCTTGTACTAATTCAATCAATTCACCAAGTTTATATTTAGTCAATCCCATATCCAATCCCCCTAAATGCTTCCTCCAGCATCTGCTGGGATTTCTTTTCTTGTTTCATAACCTCTTTCATTTCAGATTGAATACGAGCCATTTCTTTTTCATAATCAATTTCTAAATCATGGTCAATAAACTCAATGTATTTGCTTGGTGTGAGAGCCCAGCCTTTATTTTCAATTTCATTAATGCACACACTACGGTAAAGTTCTGGCATCTCATAGTCTGCTCCATCAGTTCCCTCACATTGCCATGTGTGATAAATATCTGCTGCCTTCTCAATTTGTTCTGTATTCAACCGAACTTCTTTTGCTCTCACCCTTAACAGCATTTTCTGTCCATTGGCGTAAATCCATAAAGAGTATCTCATGCTCGCGATTTCGGAGATTTCTTCCATGGTATTTTCCACCTTTTTTATTCTGATTCAGTATCCAAAGAGTAACACTGATATCTGTTGTAATAAACAATTCTCTTGGCAGAACAACGATAGCCTCAATTTTATCATTCTGAATCAGTTCCTTACGTATTTCCAATGTATCACTATCATTCAACGCACCATTCGCAAGAAGGAATCCTGCTACTCCATCAGTTTTCTTCAAATGTGAAAGTATATGCAAAATCCATGCATAATTTGCGTTACTTTCAGGTGGCGTTTGATAGTCAGACCAACGAGGGTCATTTTTCAAATTGTCATTATACCAGCCTTTCAGATTAAAAGGTGGATTTGCCATAATATAGTTAAAGTGCAGCCCCTTGTGTAAATCATGTGTAAATGATGAATCTGCTTCTTCTCCTAGATTATGGCTTATTCCACGCAAAGCCAAATTCATTTTCGCAAGGCGATATGTAGCCGGTTCTTTTTCCTGACCATATACATTGATACCATTTAAGTTTCCCTGCTTTGACTTTACAAGTTCAGCACTCTGAATAAACATTCCTCCTGAACCACAGCAAGGATCATATAAGGTGCCATCATAAGGCTCAATCATCGTTGCAATAAGTTGAACTACGTCATGAGGTGTATAAAATTCTCCTTCCTCCTTTGTAGCATTTACTGCGAACTCCTTAAGAAAGTATTCGTATACACGACCAATAAGGTCTTTTTCCTCTCCAAATGTCTTATGACTGATTTTGTTCACTTCATCAACAATTTTCTTTATATCATTAGCTGCTAAATTGCGTGCTGTAAATGTTCCTTTAACAAACAGCCTTTCAACTGTGGATCTTCTTCCTCAAGCCTTTGCAAAGCTGTATCAAGTGCAACATTAAGCTGTGGTGCCGGTGTACTGATAATAGTCGACCATCTTGCTTCTGGTGGTAAATTATATGTACCATCTGCAAAAGTAGCATCATCAAAGAATGCTGCTCTAATGTTCTCATCTTCCGGATCTAATCCCTGCTCTTTAAGTGTCTGTTTTAGATTTTTAATTCCATCCTCATACTTTTCGCCGATAAACCTCAAGAACACTAGCGTAAGCATCATATCTCTTTTTCAAAGAATGAGCCGGAGTTACGTGCCGCACGCAAATAATCTCTACAATTAAATAAAATATTATCTATGTTTAATGCCTTTTCAGTTGTTTTCTTCTTAGCCATATTACTTTTCTTCCCTTTCCTCGTCTGGAACAAATTCCATGATATCCTGTATCTCACAATGCAATACTTTACATACTTTTTCCAAAACTTGTGTACTTACATGTTCATTCTTCCCTAGTTTCGCCAGTGCATTTGTTGTAATTCCTGCCTGATCTCTAAGGTCAACTTTCATCATATTTTCATCTATTAATTTCTTCCATAATTTGTTGTATCTGATTGCCATTATTATCCCTTTCGTATCATTACAACTATTTATCATTTCTTTTCATTATATCGTCAAACCCAGTTTATTTCAATCTAAAATTGATTTTTTCAATCTCTGAATTACATATAAAGCGTGTTCTCATAATAACATCATCAACAATTTTTTAATTCTTGTCCAGCACTCCCTTGATGCATCCAGTAATTTCACAGTCATTGGCTTCTTTAAGAATCTTCGTTCCACACACTCCCTGACCATCAAATCACCATTCTGTTTCTCACAGACAAAATCCGAGCTGTATTCCCCGGCTTCCAGACCGGACAGCATCACATTGCATTGAAATTCAATTATGCTGTCTTCCTTTCCCAGAAATGTTCCCAAATCTGACATTATCCTCCCAAAATCAGGATTATCACATCGTTTCTTTTCCCAAAACCGCATTCCGGAATCCCCAAAAGCCTGAAAAACGTTGATTTTACGCCAATCTTTTCCCAGAACCAGAATCCCAAAAACGGCTTTTCCTTTTTCTCCACGTCCCTTCGCACACCCACTTTTGCATTTTTTTAGCAAACTCACTTGTAAAAACTTCCCTTTCCTGCTCTTCCGGGATACTGCACTATTTTTACTTTTTTCTTTCTGCCTTTTTCTCCCGGCGATGCATACAACACCAGGTTCTTTTCAGGCATACTTTTGATAAGATTCTTTTGTAACTTTTCTCTCAGAACGGCTGGAAACAGCTTATTTACTGCATTTTCTCCAGATGTGGATTTCTTTAAGGTTTCTTTTTT
>ENA-OQOA01000407-OQOA01000407.1-human-gut-metagenome-genome-assembly--contig:-NODE-407-length-19744-cov-3.482999_pt1 | contig 19744 bp, 9 predicted proteins | sample MGYA00242633_ERZ504888 | MGnify/ENA primary metagenome ERZ504888 (study PRJEB26092, sample SAMD00036372) | human gut metagenome | host: Homo sapiens | study: EMG produced TPA metagenomics assembly of...
AAAGATTTGAGTGAAGATGAATACTTAAGGATTAATACAGCCGGTTGGGATGGTATTGTGGATTCCTATCGTAATTTCACTCGTGACTATTGGGAGACGAAGGCCGTCTATGCTCCGGTTTACCCTGCTGTGGACAAAATTTCATTTGTACCCGGTCAGGATTCGGTACGTATTCCTATCCAGAATGATTTTGATTTTACGAATCTTAGTTCGGTAAAGATGGCTTGGTCTGTACGGGAAGATGAGAATGTATTATATTCGGGCACTGATTCCATGTATGGTTATCCTCATACAGTGTCGGACTTTAAATTGCCGATAGAAAAACTAGTGACTGTTCGTCCGGGAAGAACTTATTATGTGTGGTTTATATTTACAGATGAAAAAGGAACAGAGATCACTCGCAGGGCTGTTGAACTTTGCCCTCAGACAGAACAACTGATATCTGTTCCTGTTTGTCGTGAACTTTTGGTTACTGAGGCGGATCAGGTTACCATTGAGGCTGGTGATGTTCGCTATGTGTTTAGTCCGAAGAATGGACAATTGGTGTCTGCGGAACTAAAGGGAAAGCAGTTGATAAAAGACTTGTATCCGGCTATCTGGCGTAAATTAAATCAAGGTGAGACTTCCGGATTTGGTAAAGAAAATCTTCGTAAGGCTGTCGATCTTACTCATTATACGTCATCGGTAACAGCATGGAAGGTGGAGAAGACGCCAACCAATGCGGTTATCCGTACTACTGTGGATTATAGGGTGGATCAGGAGAATCGTTTTACAGTGACTTATCGTTATTCAATAGGAGTGGATGGACGCTTGAACGTTTATTATCAGATTCTTACTAAGGTAGCTGTACCTTGGTTGCCTATTGTTGGTATGTCCATGCAGTCTGTATCCGGGCTTGATCAGGTACATTGGTTGGGATTGGGCCCGTATGATGCTTATCCTAATAAGCAAGCTGCTCCTATATTGGGTGTATGGGGAGGAACTGCGGGAAGTCCGGATGTGACGGGAATAAAAGCGATGCGCTGGATGGAACGTTCCGGATCTGAAGGAACCATACATGTTTCGAATTCTGGTTATATGGAGAATGACGCAATGTGCCCGGAAAGAACTTATATTTTATCAGGAGTATTCGGTCGTCCGGAGAAAGGACGCCGTGCTGAAGAATCGGTTCCTCAACTTCGTACAGATACAGGAAAGCCGTTTGTAGGCGAGTTCAGTATTATGTTGAAGGCAGTTCGCTAGATTGTTTTCTTGAATGGGTGGAAGATTTTCCATGCAATTTATCAATTTATGGTTTTCAATAGGTTGTCTATGATATAAGTTAAACAAAAGTGAAGGAAGTATGTGATAACGGTTGTCTGTGATAGATAGCCGTTATTTTTTATGTGATGTCTATTGGTCGTTTAGAGAATAAATTCCATATAAAAGGTCAAAAATCCATATTTTGGCATCTTGTATTGCCTTTTTAGCTATTCTTGGTTTTTATATCTATTTGTATTTTTACATAGATAAATAATTAATTAACATGATGAGTATGAGAAAAAAAGATTTGGTATTTATTTACTTTTATCGTTGATTTTTGTAATTGGCATGTCAGCTCAAGTTGTTTTAGATAATTGGGGACAACAAGATAGAGAGGGAAGAAACATAGATGTTGGTTTTCAGAATCATAAAAAAATAATAGTCCCATTGCATTGGGTAGGGAACGTACCTCAAAAAATGAATAAACCAGTAAGTTTTGGTATTCCTTTTGGTAAAGGAGAAGTCTATTCGGAAGACATCTTACAGTTGACCTCTACTGATAATGAAAAAATTCCGATTGATACATGGCCTTTAGCATACTGGCCTGATGGTTCTATCAAATGGAGTGGTATAGCTGGTGTAATTCCTGTCGGAATGAAAAATATGGTTGTTGAAAAAATAAGGAAAGAAGATAAATTGGGCTCTGAAGAGAAACCAGACATGGCATTTGTTACAGTGCAAGAAACAACTGAAAACATACGGATTGAGACGGGGCTTATTTCCGTTTATATTTCACGTAAAGGACAGTACTTAGTAGATAGTTTGCTGTATAAGAATGTGAAAGTTGGAGAGAATCTACGTTTGATATGTACTACTCAAAGCTGTCCCAAACTTGAAAATATCTCGTTAATTTCTTTTGTAGATTATCAGGGGGAACTAAAATCAGCAGAAGTGGAACGTGTGGGATATGTGCATACTGTGATAAAACTGAAGGGGGTGCACAAGGGTAAAACTGGTAGGGAATGGCTGCCATTTGTTGTTCGACTTTATTTTTATGCTGGTAGTGAACAGGTGAAAATGGTGCACAGCTTTATTTATGATGGTGATCAAAATCGGGATTTTATTTCTGCATTGGGCATTCGTTGGAGTGTTCCTATGCGTGAGGCTCTTTATAATCGACATGTAGCTTTTTCTTGTGCTGATGGAGGGGTATGGAGCGAAGCGGTGCAACCTTTGGCAGATCATCGTATACTTAATAATAATCCGTCATTACAAATTCAACAGTTGGAGGGCAAACGTATTCCTGACTCTCAACAGTGTGATGAAAGAAGTCGTATATTGTTGGATCATTGGGCTTCGTGGAATAGTTATCGTTTATCTCAGCTTACGCCTGATGCTTTTTCTATTCGTAAACGTGCTAATGATGATAATCCTTGGATCGGAACTTTTTCGGGATCACGTAGTGAGGGATATGCTTTTGTTGGTGATATAACAGGTGGTTTAGGGATTTGTTTACATGATTTTTGGCAATCATATCCATCGACTATTGAGATATCAGATGCAAAAAGTGAAACAGCTGTTCTTACTGCTTGGTTGTGGAGTCCTGAAACGGAACCGATGGACTTGAGACATTACGATAATGTGTCTCATACATTAAGTGCTAGCTATGAGGATGTTCAAGAAGGAATGAGTACTCCTTATGGTATATCTCGTACCTCTACCCTTACTTTTATTCCTCAAACAGGATATTCCGGGAGAAAAAATTTTGCCAATTGTGCAAAGGAGCTTACCGGAATGGGAGTTTTGTTACCGACTCCTGAATATTTGCATAAACAGAAAGCTTTTGGAATATGGAGTCTTCCTGATCGTAGTACTGCGTTTCGAACTTGTGTAGAGGAATATTTGGATGCATATATTGATTTTTATAAAAAGGCCATTGAGCAAAATAAGTGGTATGGTTTTTGGAATTATGGTGATGTTATGCATTCTTATGATTACAATCGTCATACTTGGAGATATGATGTTGGAGGTTTTGCTTGGGATAATACGGAGTTAGCTTCGAATATGTGGCTATGGTACAATTTTTTACGTACGGGGCGTGCTGATATATGGTGTATGGCAGAAGCAATGACTAGGCATACTTCAGAGGTGGATGTTTATCATATTGGCCCTAATGCTGGATTAGGAAGTAGGCATAATGTGAGTCATTGGGGATGTGGTGCTAAAGAGGCTCGTATTAGTCAGGCAGCTTGGAATCGTTTTTATTATTATTTGACTACTGACGAACGGTGTGGAGACTTGATGACTGAAGTAAGAGATGTTGATCAGAAGTTATATACATTAGATCCTATGCGTTTGGCACAGCCTCGTAGTAAATATCCTTGTACCGCTCCAGCCCGTATTCGAATAGGACCAGATTGGTTGGCTTATGCAGGTAACTGGATGACGGAGTGGGAACGTACAGGCAATCTTAAATACCGTGACAAGATTTTGGCAGGAATGAAAAGTATTTTGCTTCTTCCTAATCGGATTAGTACAGGACCTGTTGCTTTAGGGTATGATCCGGCAACAGGTGTAATTACTAGTGAATGTGATCAAAATTTGTTGAATACCAATCATTTAATGACTATAATGGGTGGCTTTTGAAATAATGAATGAAATAATGGATATGGTTGATTTTTTCTCAATGGAATAATGCTTGGTTGGAATATGCACAGATGGTAAAGGATGATCGTTATCGAACTCGTTTGAAAGCTTATGCTGCATTTCAGACTCATGATGCTGCAATGAAAAAGAAATTATGGAATGATCTATTTGCTAGAGTAGGAGGATCTAAATGTTCTTTAAAGGTAAAGACGTTACTTCCTCCTGTGGTTCCTGCTCCATTAGATGAATCGGATGGGCTTAACACGAATGATGTTTCTCTTTGGAGTCTTGATGCGATTTATATGCAAGAAGTAATTCCTTATACCTGGTGAATTGAAAAGTAGCAGCAGAGTTGATTATTTCTATTAAATGATAAACTAATAGGATAAAAAATCCATGTAAATAAGAAAATATCCATGTTTTTATGGTGAAATGTAGAGTTTGCTATCTTTTTTAATTGTTTGTTAGTCTGTACTTTTGACCATTGACTTTTGGAATCTATATTCGAAATAAAGATTGAATACAATTAATAACTAATTAAATTTTTAAAACAATTTGTGATGCTAAAAATTATGAAAACACAATCAATCAGGATGCTCCTTTTTCCTTAATTATTGGGGATTGCATCCGTAGTGTATGCTCAAGTTCAAGTAACAGGGCGAGTGGTAGATATAACAGGTGAGCCTATTATTGGCGCGAATGTTGTATTAAAAGGTACTGGTCAAGGGACTATAACTGATTTTGATGGTAAGTTCTCATTGTCTGATCTTCCTAAGAAAGGAACTTTAGTAGTGAGTTACATTGGTTATGTTGATCAAACAGTTAAAATAGAAGGTGGAAATTTTATAAAATTGTTTTATCAGAAGATACAGAGACTTTGGAAGAGGTAGTGGTGGTAGGATATGGTACTCAAAAGAAAAGTGATTTAACAGGTTCGGTAATGCAGGTTAAATCTAAAGATATCACCTCAGTGACGGCTAACAATCCAATACAAGCATTACAAGGTCGGGTTACTGGAGTTTCTGTTGTGACCAATAGCCGTCCAGGTGAATCTCCTACATTGAGGATACGTGGTAATGGCTCTATTAGTGCAGGGAATGATCCGTTGTATGTAGTAGATGGATTTCCTTTAATGAATGGTTCTTTAAATGAAATTAATGCTAATGATATTGCATCTATAGAAGTATTAAAAGATGCTTCGGCTACAGCTATCTACGGATCGCGTGGCTCGAATGGTGTAATTATGATTACTACGAAAACAGGAGGAAAAGATTCTAAAAATCTTTCATTTAATGCTAATTATGGATTTCAAATGCCTGGCCGATTGATTGAAACAATGTCGCATGATCAGTTTATTGATTATATTAACTCTGCTTATATGAATTCTAAAGGTACGACTGTTTATAATGATGAAAATCCGGCTCCAGATACTCACACAGACTGGCAGAGAGAGACACTGTATGGCTGTAAACCAGTTCAAGATTATAGTTTGTCATTAGATGGTACGTCTGGTGATACACAATATATGCTATCTGGAGGTATTTATCTACAGGATGGATTATTACCTAGTTCTGAATTTGATAAGTATACATTTCGTACGAATGTACAACATAAATTCAATAATTTTTGAAGATAGGAACACATATGCAGTATTCATATACAGAGGCAAATATGGCAGAGTTGAGTAATTATCAAGGTGCATTAAATGATATTTGGCGTGATGGTTGGCCTACTTTGCCTGTATATCGCGAAGATGGCACTTTTGCAGTGCCACAAGACAATCCAAGGATATCTACTCTTTTTGGTGATGCTGCCTACTGGAATCCGGTAGCTAATTATAAAGAGGTTACAACAAAATCAAATGTCAGCCGTCTTTTGGGAGATGTCTATGCAGAATTTCAATTAGCAAAAGGATTGACTTTTAAGACGAATTTTGGTCTTGATATTGCTAATAAGCGTGATTATAATTATACAACATCAAAAATAACGACTTCAACTGGATATGGAAAAGGTGGAAATGGATATACAAAAAAAATGAGCCGTCTTACCGAAAATATACTTTCGTATATGAATGAATGGGGAGATCATCGTTTTACTGCTACTGGTGTTTATTCATGGCAAAATTATATGTATGAAACTTTATCTATTTCTGGTAATGGTTTTTGCAAATGATGAGACTGGTGCATGGGATATGGGACAAGCAAATAGGGAAACAGTCGAGTATGGAAGTGATAAATATGAAAATTCGTTGATATCATGGACTGGACGTGTTACTTATGCATATAAAGATCGTTATTTATTAACAGCTACAGCCCGTTATGATGGCTCTTCTCGATTTGGTGAGAATAATAAATGGGGATTTTTCCCGTCAATAGGTTTAGCTTGGCGTGCAAGTGAGGAAAAATTTCTTGCAGGAAATAAAGTTATAACTAATTTGAAAGTACGTGGAAGTTTTGGTGTTACAGGTAATCAAGAGATTGGTAATTACAAATCATTAGCACAACTGAAAGTTGATAATTATATATATAATGATACTGAGATTCAAGGCTTTTATGAAACAATTGGTAATCCTGATTTAAAATGGGAACGTGCCAATCAATTTGATATTGGCATTGATTTATCTTTGTGGAATCGTATCCATGTTACTGCAGATTATTATCATAGGAAAACCTCTGATTTACTTTATAATGTACCTATACCTTCCACTTCTGGATTTTCTTCAATGTTGAGTAATGTGGGTTCTGTGTTGAATAAAGGTTGGGAACTATCTATTACAGGTAATATTATTGATCTGAATGATTTGAAAATTGATGCGACAGTGAATTTAAGCCGTAATACGAATAAGATAAAAGAACTATATAATGATGTACAGTCCATAACTTTGAAATCAGGGTTAGGATTAAGTAGTTATTTAAAGGTGGGAGAATCCTTAAATTCTCGTTATGCTCTCCTTGCGGATGGTATTATACGTACTGAGGAACAACTTGCTGCCTATAGAAAAATTGAGGCAACAGCTAAAATGGGTGATGAAATGTATAAAGATTTAGATGGAGATAACCAAATAACAGTAAAAGATCAGGTAAATATTGGAACAACAGATCCGAAACTTATTTATGGGGTTGCTTTAAATATACAATATAAAAAATGGGGGATTAGTATTTTGGGAAATGGAGCAGATGATTTTGTGGGAGGAAGTTCTTATTTGCAAATTTCAGAAAATCAGTTGAATGCAAGCACTATTGGTGTCCCATCTAAATATGCATATGAACGAATGTGGAGTCCTTCCAATCCTAATGGTACATATCCGGCTGCTGGGGCTTCTAATACTCACGAAAGTGATCGTGTTAATTCTGGGTGGTACTATTTTGTTCTTAAAAGCATGGCTCTTAATTATGATTTTGGTAGAAATCCATTTAAGGCTGTAAAAGGTATTAAGGGATTAAGTGCATCTCTAAATTTCCAGAATTTTATAACTTTTTCTAGTCAAAGAGGATATAATCCAGAAAATGGGGATACATCTTATCCATGGATAAAAAGTGTAAGTATAAGCGTGAATGCTAAATTTTAATTTAATAAATAAGGTAATATGAAAACATATATATTTAATCATAGTAAATTGAATGTAAATTGGAGGAGCAAAATATTTATTTTGTTTTTACAATAGTGTCTTTTGTGAGTTGTACTGACTTATCAGAATCTACTTATACATTTATTAATCCAGGAACTTATTATAATACAGAAGAAGAATTGCAAAGTGCTTTAAATTCTGTTTATGCTGATTTTCGTAAATTCACAGCAGGATATAAAACGTTGATGACTTTAGAATTGTTGACAGAACATGCAATGCCAGCGCATTCCTCCAAAGATGGAGTGAAAAATTTTAACTCTTGGCAAGGGGTAAATCAGTCAACTACATATAATATACAGATATGGGATAGTGGATATGAATTAATAAATCGTTGTAATGTTGTGCTTGGTCGTGGTGATAAAGTAAATATAGAAGAGAAAAAGCGTAATCAAATTTATGGCCAGGCGCGTTTCTTCCGGGCTTATACTATGTTTGTGTTGCTTCGTATTTATGGAGGACTAGCTATTCCGGAATCTTATACATCAGGTTTGAATGGTTTGGAAATTCCTCGTAAAACGATTGATGAAACGTATGATTATATTATTGATGATTTAAAATATTGTATTGATAATCTTCCGAGCCGTTCTCAATGGGGAAATGGTGCCTATTATAAGGCTAGTAAGGGTGCCGCGCAAGCTTTGTTGGGTGATGTCTATTTAACAAGAGGATGTATGGATAATTATAATACAACTTATTTTCAAGAAGCTAAAAAATATTTAGGAGATGTGATTTCTTCAGGAGAATATGAACTTTTGCCGGATTATAAATCACTGTGGTATTGGTTTGTAGAAGAAGCGGCAAAGAATACAAAGGAATCACTTTTGGAAATTCAATTTGGAGCTACCCAAGTAAGTGATTTACATTGTTATTTTGGCATTAATACGAAAGATGAGTGTTTGGGTGGAAAAATGTATGCTCGTGCAGGAATTGCCCATAAAAGTTATTTCTCTTTTCAAGATGAAGATGTACGTAAACAATGCTTTTTGACGGAATATACAATAACTGGTACAACTACTCGTCGTTGGTGGGAGCCTGAGTATAAAGGATTTTCAGGTAAAGGTGAAGGAATGTGGCCTTCGACTTCTCCGGGATGTGTAAAATTTTATGATCGTACTAAGTCTTGTTATGATACTGGAGGCTCTAAAGCTAATTATATAGCCATGAGATATTCGGATGTTTTGTTGAATTATGCAGAAGTGGAAAACTATTTGAATGGGCCTACAGAGGACGCATATTCTAAACTAAATGCTGTACATAATAGATCTAATAGTAATCCTATTGCGACAGGATTATCTAAAGAAGCTTTTGATGATGCAATTTTTCAAGAGCGAGTTTGGGAATTCATAGGTGAAGGGCATTTGTATTATGATGAATTGCGTACAAATAGATTGGGAAAGAATGTTTATGAGTATAAGACATATATGTTTGAGAATGGATATTATAATTGTCAAAAATTACAGTTTGTTCCACAAAAAACATTCTTGTGGAAAATACCTCAGACATCATTAGATTCCAATCCTGCATTAGAGCAGAATCCTGATAATGTTTCAGATCCTAAGTACCCTCTGTAGAATATAGTTATTTGACAGGTATTTTGAATTCTCCACCTCAATGAGTTGAAAAATAGAATGTATGATATAAAGTCAACTTGTTGAGGGTGGATGAATGTTTTATACAATGTATTTATTTTTCATAAAAATCAAGGGGTGATAAATTATTTCTTGGTTACAACTTTTACTAGTTTGTAAAAATGTGTAGTTAATTTTATATAAAGAATTAAAATAAGATAATATAGAATATGAGATTTCATGGTGGAAGTATAATGCTTCTTATAAGTATGTTTTTGATATCTTGCGATAAGAAAGAAACATTATCAGAAGTGGTGGAAAGAGGATTGAATGTTTCAAGCCAACAAACTATGTTTTTGGCAGAAGAATTGGAAAATCAGGAAAAGAAATTACCTAGAACGTATGAAAATAATGAATTGAAGACTGTTGGTTATAAATCATGGGTTTCAGGTTTTTTCCCTGGAGTGTTATGGTATTTGTATGAAAATGATCCAACAGAAGAATTAAAGAGATATGCCGAACTATATACTTCACGTGTGGAACCGGCCAAGAATATGACTTCTACACACGATTTGGGATTTATGTTGTATTGTAGTTTTGGTAATGGGTATAGATTGACACATGATTCTACTTATTTGGAGGTGTTGAAAACTGGTTCAAAATCATTGGCAACACGTTTTAATAGTAAAATCGGTGCTATAAATTCTTGGGGGGCTAGAGGTAAATGGCAATATCCGGTAATTATAGATAATATGATGAATCTTGAGATGTTGTCATTTGTAGCTAAAAAAACGGGAAAGGAGTCTTATATGGATATGATTAATGCTCATGCGCAAACTACTTTGAAACAACATTTCCGATCGGATAACAGTTGTTATCATGTCGTTTCTTATGATACGATTACAGGATTGCCCCATGCTAAAAATACACATCAAGGCTATGCGGATGAGTCTGCATGGTCCAGGGGGCAAGCATGGGCATTATATGGTTATACAATGATGTATAGAGAAACAGGAAAACCAGAGTATTTGGAACAGGCCCGTAAAGTGGCGAGATTTATTAAGAATCATCCCAACTTGCCTTCAGACAAAGTACCGTATTGGGATTTCGATGCACCGGATATTCCAAATACACCTCGTGATGCATCAGCGGCAGCAGTCATGGCTTCTGCATTGATTGAATTGAGTCAGTTGGATAAAAGTGAAGAAGCCTCAGCATGGTTTGATTTGGCGGAAGCGCAGATTCGTTCATTGTCTTCACCGGATTACTTGGCGGAGTTTGGAACTAATGGAGGTTTTATTTTGAAACATAGTGTAGGAAATTTGAATAAGAATTCGGAAGTGGATGTACCTTTGAGTTATGCAGATTATTATTATGTGGAAGCTTTATTACGTTTAAAGAAAATTCAAAATGAAAAATAGAATAGGAATATGGGTTGCCTTTAGTTTTCTTCTTTTCTGTTTAAAATCTTATGCCCAACCGACAGGAAATGAAGACAGATGGTATTGGGTGAATACTATGGTAAAAATAGCCAATCCGGTATTGGACAATCTTAGTCAAGGGACACTGAAAAAGAATATGCCGTTTGAATCCTTGTCAACTGAACCGTTGAGAAGAGAGGTCTCGTATTTGGAGGCTGTAGGGAGAACAATTTGTGGAATTGCTCCTTGGTTGGAACTAGGACAGGATCAGACAAAAGAAGGCAAATTGCGAGCTAAGTATATACAAATGACACTAAAAGGTCTTAAGAATGCAGTCAATCCAGACTCGCCGGATTATTTAATGTTTGATAATCGGCATTTTCAACCACTGGTAGATGCTGCTCATCTTGTACAGGGAATTTTAAGAGCTCCTAAACAAATTTGGGGGAATTTGGATAAAGAAACGCAGGTTCGTTTGATTAAGGAACTGAAAAGAACTCGAGGCATTAAACCCAAAGAAAGTAACTGGTTGCTTTTTGCATCTATGGTGGAGGCTGCTTTGCTGGAATTTACAGGCGAGTGTGACACATATAGACTGAATTATGGAATTCATCGTTTTTTGGAAGATGGTTGGTATAAAGGAGATGCTTGGTATGGTGATGGTCAGGAATTTCACTTGGATTTTTATAATAGTATTGTTATCCATCCCATGTTGACAGATATCCTTGCTATAATGAAAAAGCATAATTTGGAAGGAGGGGAGAATCTTGACAAGCAGATAATCCGTCAGCAACGGCTATCAGAACAATTAGAACGATTGATTTCACCTGAAGGAACCTATCCTGCTGTTGGGCGTTCTATTGTTTATCGTTTTGGTATTTTCCATGCTCTTTCTCAAATGAGTTTAATGAAGAGGCTTCCGGAGAAACTTCTCGGGGGGCAAGTACGTTGTGCGCTTACTGCTGTTTTGCATAGACAATTTGCAACTCCGAATAACTTTGATAAGAATGGATGGTTAAAAATAGGTTTATCCGGCAACCAGATAAATATGTCAGAATCATATATAAATACGGGTAGTTTATATATGTGTGCTACTATATTTTTAGCATTGGGACTTCCGGCTGAGGACTCGTTTTGGACAGAAACTTATATGGAATGGACCAATATGAAAGCATGGAAGGGAATAGATGTCGGGGCTGATAAAGCATTGCGAAAGGGATAGTTGATATATGGGGGGAATATAAGATAAGTGTTTTCTTGTTTATTTGTTAAACTCTTTTTAATGACTAGTATTTGGGCAAAATACTTAGTTATTTAAGGGAATATATTAAAAGAAAACTTCAATTAGACAAGAACTAGATGTATCGAATAAATTATTAATTAAATAATTAAGTTTATGTCATTAACAAGTATTATTTGTGGCATAGCGTTGCTGACAATAGGTGAAGTTGGGCCTCAGAATATGCCCGATACTATAGAACCTGTTGAATCACCGTTTGTTATGCCTTTGTTTGAAAGGCCTGTTTTTCCCGAATCTACCATATTGGTAAGGATGGAACAGGAAGGTATGTCCACTAAACCGATTCAGGAGGCTATTGATAGTATGAGTTGCCGAGGTGGTGGAACGGTGGTAGTTCCTCCCGGTGTATGGCGGACAGGACGCCTTATCTTGAAGAGTAATGTAAATTTGCATCTTTCGGAAGGAGCGGAATTACGTTTCAGTGGTAATATAATAGATTATCTTCCGGCTGTTTTTACACGGGATGAGGGGGTGGAGCTTTACTCTCTTGGAGCTTGTTTGTATGCTGATGGACAGGAGAATATTGCATTGACTGGAAAGGGAAAAGTAGTTGGACCGCCTACCAGTTGCGAGATATACAAGTGTAATGAAAGTATGTCTAGTGACAAGGTGATAAGAAAACCGCTTGCCGACCGTATTTATGATGGAAAGAATGGTGAAGGAGTCTTTTTGCCTAAGACATTTGCCCCTATCAATTGTAAGAATGTCTTTGTAGAAGGTGTTACATTTGAACGGGGACTGTATTGGAATATTGTACCACAATATTGTGAACATATTTTAATTCGGGGGATTACAGTGAACAGTTTCGGACATGGACGTACGGATGGTATTGATATTGATTCAAGTAATGATGTACTGATAGAATACTGTTCGCTCGATTGTCAGGACGATTGTTACACCATGAAGTCCGGGCGGGGTAAGGATGGATTGAAAGTGAATCGTCCCACTAGTAATGTCGTTATACGTAAAAGTATAGCACTGAGGGGAGCAGGCGGTATTGTGTGTGGTACTGAGATTGCCGGTGGAGTGAGAAATGTATATATGTACGATTGTGTTTTTGAGGGAACAGACCAGGCTTTCCGTTTTAAAACTCGTCGTCCACGAGGAGGTTTTGTGGAGAATATATATGTGGAACGGGTGCGGGCTAATGTGAAAAGACAGGCTTTGTATTGCGATATGCTTGGTTCTGCCCGCTGGGTAGGTGAGTTGGCACAGCGTTATCCGGCCCGTGAGATAACTCCACTTACACCGTGGTTTTGCTAATATTTCCATTCACGATGTGGAGATCACCGGATGTAGCACATTGGTGGATGTGTCTGCATTACCGGAGAAGCCGGTGAAGAACTTTTTTTTCGGCAATGTCAAAGCACATTGTGATCGGATTGGCAAAATATGCGATGCTACAAAATTCTCAATGAAAGATGTAAGAATAGAGAGTTGTGATACAGTAATGCGTATTGATAATTGTGATTACGCCTCTTTCTTTGGGTTCAGCAATGTAACTACAGGTAGTTCGGTGAAGATAGAAAAAACGGGAGGAGAATGTCGCTATTTAAATGTGCAGACATATCCTCTTGTCCCAGTAAATTATCAGTCCATTCGTCCTGGTGAAGTGTGGCTTGATACTGAAGGAAAACCTATTCAGGCCCATGGGTTTCAAGTGACTTTTCGTGAAGGCAAATATTATTGGTATGGTGAGGATAAAACTCATACTCTGTTTGGTACCAATCGGATGTTTGGCGGAGTACGTTGTTACTCATCTACTGATTTTTACAATTGGAAAGATGAGGGGAGGATAATTGAACCTGCTACTGATCCACATTCACCTTTGCATCATTGTCAGAAATTGGAACGCCCACATATTCTTTATTGTGCCAAAACAGGCAGGTATGTATGCTGGCTGAAATCACAAAGTAATGATGGGCATTTTGTTATTCTAGAAGCTGAACATTTTATGGGACCCTATCATTTTGTCCGCAATCTGAAACCTAATGGCTTTGCTGTGGGGGATTTTGACATGTATGCTGATCCCGATACAGGAAAAGGTTATGTTTGGTTTGAGCGTCCTCATTGGGAGCAGATATGTGCTGAACTTTCTGATGATTATACAAATGTAAATGGCCGGTATTCAGAACATTTTGTTGGAAAGGTTCCACCGTTTACACGTGAGGCGGCAGCACATTTTGTAATGGATGGTAAACATTATATTTATACATCAGGGACAACTAGTTATACTCCCAACCCTTCGGAAGTAGCGGTATTCGATGATTATCATGGTGAATATACGGTGTTAGGGAATCCACACATAGGTGATGAGTATGCACATTCTTTTTGCTCGCAGATTACAAGTGTGATAAAGATTCCGGGAAAGGATCTTTATGTGGCTATGGCCGATCGTTGGCTACCGCATACTAATAAAACGGATATACCCAAGAAAGACTGGCAGTCTTTCTTGACCCGGTACAAGGATCACCGTCCTTATCCAAAGGATTTTGCAACTCCTAAAGTGGCCGACAGATTTTATACGCTTGTTAATCCTAATCAAGATGTATATAAGGCTACTTATGTATTTCTGCCAATTGTGGTGAAGGATGGCATACCGATGATAGAGTGGAAAGATGAATGGAAACTGGAAAACTATGAATAGATGATTTTCTTTTGTTGATAGGGCACATCCGTTTATTTTTACTATCTTTGCTAATATGGCGTATGTCGGGAAAATGATGTACGTCATATATTTAAATGCCTGGTATGAATCTGATTGAAATTGTATGAAAACATATATTTGTCTGTTATGGGTTGTTTTTGGGTGTATAGGTTGGGAAATGCATGCATCGGTAGATGTACATCCTACTTTTATCACGACTAGTGACGGATTGGCGAATAATTCGGTACGTTATCTGTTTCAAGACAGCAAAGGGTTTATTTGGATGGGTACATTAGATGGGCTGAGCCGCTATGATGGCCATTCATTTGTGACATTCCGTCCGGAATCAGGCGATAAAATTTCTTTGGCAAATCATCATGTAAAGAAGATACAAGAAGATCGAAATGGTTTCTTATGGTTTATCACTGCTCCGGAATTAATGAGTTGTTACGATTTGAAACATGATTGTTTTGTTGATTTTACGGGGTGTGGGGAATATAGACGGCCTTACAATAAAATATTGGAAACTGCTGTCGGGGATATTTGGCTGTGGCATCATCAGAGTGGATGTCGTAAAATAGTCTGTAAGGATGGAATTCACTCTTCTGTATCTTTTACAAAGGAAAATGGGAAATTATCAACTAATGCAGTGAATTCCGTTTATGAGGATGAACAGGGAGTGATTTGGATTTGTACTCAGCTTGGGCTGTTTCAGGTGACAGAAGAGGGATATACTCAGGTAGTTCAAGATAGTTTGTCTTTTGTAGGGGCGATGTCTTTTCGTCACAAGATTTTTTTTGTAACCTCTGATGGAGGTATTTATGAAAAGTCTTCAGGTAAGAATTTGTTTTTGACAGCCCGGTTGCCGTGGAAACTTTCTGCTTTTAATACCTATGAGTCCTGTCGTTTACAGAACGATTGGGTGTTTTTTACTCCTGAGGGTGGAGAGGTGTTTAGTATGTCTGAGAAAAGATTGATTCATGATTCATCGCTTGATATTCGTTTAGGAAAATGTGAAAAGGATAATTTGAATAATCTGTGGATTTCCAATGGCACTGGTCTTGTACATTATATTGATGTCCGGACACGTGCCGTCCGGATTTTTAGATTAATGTCTGATGAAAAAGTTAAGTTGATAGGGGATGAACGTTATCATATCATACAAGATGTTCCACGTGGACTGATATGGATTTCTACCTATGGTAATGGTTTGTTTGTTTATGATTCTCAAAAAGAGGAGATGACCCATTACTCGTATCATGTGGATGAGTTTAATCGGGTGAATTCTGATTTTCTTTTATATGCTATGGGCGACAGAACCGGTAATATCTGGTTGGGATCAGAATATTCCGGCATAGCTTTATTGTCAGTATTAAATGATGGGGCAACTTATATTTATCCTGAAAATGAGAAATTGGTGGATCGTTCCAATACCATACGTATGGTTACGTGTATGGAGAATGGGGATGTGCGGGTAGGAAATCGTCGGGGGGATTGTTTGCTTATGACTGTCACTTGAATTTATTGCAAAGAAATTATTATCATCTTAGTGTCTTTGCTCTCAAAGAGGATGACAAAGGGCAAGTATGGATGGGAACCCGTGGGAATGGATTATGTATAGGCGATAGATGGTATGTGCATCGGGCTGATGATGTGAATTCACTTGCACATAATCATATTTATGATATCTATAGGGACTACCGGGATAGAATGTGGATTGGAACTTTCGGGGGAGGACTCGATTTGGCTGTTTATAAGAAAAACGATTTTGTGTTTCGTCATTTTTTGAAGGGGAGTTTTGGAGAGCAAGAGGTTCGTACTATTACTGCTGATAGGAATCATTGGATGTGGGTAGGAACCAATAATGGTATTTATGTATTCCATCCGGATTCTTTGTTGAATGATTCGCGGCAGTATTACGTTTATAATTTGGATAATGGGAAAATACGTAGCAATGAAATTCGTAATATTTTTTGTGACAGCAAAGGTCGTATGTGGATTGGAACCACCGGTAAAGGCTTTTCTGTCTGCCAGTCAGGACAAACTTATGATCAGTTGGAATTCCGGCATTATGATGAGGATGACGGGTTGGTAAATAATGTAGTCCAGTCTATAGTGGAGGATAGAGATGGAAAAATCTGGCTGGGTACCGAATATGGAATGTCCCGGTTTGATCCGGATACGGAGGTTTTTGATAGTTTCTTTTTTTCAGCGATAATGCCCGGCAATGTCTATTTGGAGAGTAGTGCCTGTGTTATGAAAAACGGACATTTGCTGTTTGGAACGAATCATGGTTTGGTTGTGGTCGATCCTGAAAAAGTCATGCCACAGCATGTCGTTTCTCCGGTGGTTCTCACTGATTTAAAAATAAATGGAATTTCTGTTCGTCCCGGGGATATTGATTCTCCTTTGACAGAGGCATTAAGTTATACAAATAGAATAGAATTGAAATATTATCAGAATTCATTCAGTATAGATTTCTCTACTTTTGACTATTCTATGGCAAATGATGCCAAGTATATTTATAAGTTAATTCCATACGATAAAGATTGGGGAGTCCCTTCCTCCTTGAATTTTGCAGCTTATAAAAATTTGTTGCCGGGTACTTATCAGTTACATGTAAAAGCATCCAGTGCTTCCGGTGTATGGGGGGAAGATGAAACCGTATTACAGATTGTTATTACTCCGCCTTTTTGGAAACAGGTTGGGCCTTTGCCATTTATATAATGCTGATTTGTATGGCAATGTATATGACATTCAGACTAATCCATAAGTTTGCTATCTTGCGGAATCGTATTCAATTAGAAAACAGTTGACAGAATATAAGTTGGTCTTTTTTACCAATATCTCTCATGAGTTTCGTACCCCGTTGACGTTGATCCAAGGAGCCTTGGAAAAAATAGAGGCTATGGGTAGGGGTTCTAAAGAATTGGCTTATCCTATAAAAGTGATGGATAGAAGCACGCAGCGGATGCTCAGATTAATCAATCAATTGCTGGAATTCAGAAAAATGCAGAATAATAAACTGGTTCTTTCATTAGAAGAAACAGATGTTATCGTTTTTCTTTACGATATATTTCTGAGTTTTAGGGAAACGGCGGAATCTAAAGAAATGGAATTTAAATTTATTCCTTCTGTCAGTTCTTATCCTATGTTTGTTGATAAAGGTAAACTGGATAAGATAGTCTATAATCTTCTGTCCAATGCATTTAAGTACACACCGGAGGGCGGGAAAATAGTTTGTTCGGTAGATGTGGAAGAAGAAACAAAAAAATTGATCATTTCCGTGTCAGACACCGGTATTGGTATTCCTTTGGAGAAACGCGGGCAACTTTTTTCTCGATTTATGCAAAGTAGTTTCTCTGGTGATAGTATGGGAATCGGGTTGCATTTGACTCACGAACTTGTAAATGTGCATAAAGGAAGCATTGAATATGCGGAGAATGAAGGACAGGGTTCTGTTTTTACAGTCACTTTGCCATTGGATAGTTCTGTATATGAGTCAAAAGATTTTTTGATCTCTACAGCCTTAATGGAAGAAACGGATCATACAGATGAAGGCATTCCGTGCCGTCTCGTAAAAGAAGAACAGATGGCGGCTCCTTTAAACAAGAAAAAGATATTGATCATTGAAGATGATACTGATATTCGTGAATTTTTGAAGAAAGAAATATCTGTTTATTTTGAGGTAGTAGCCGAGGCTGATGGTGTGGCGGGTTTTGAACGTGCACGGACTTATGATGCTGATCTGATAATATGTGATGTCCTAATGCCGGGAATGAATGGGTATGAAGTAACCCGTAAGTTAAAAAATGAATTTAGTACCAGTCATATTCCGATCATTCTGCTGACAGCAATGGGAACTACCGAAAATAAATTGGAAGGAGTAGAAAGTGGGGCGGATGCGTATGTAACCAAACCGTTCAGCTTAAAATTGCTTTTGGCACGGATGGTTCAATTGATTGACCAGCGTGAAAAGTTACGTGAGAAATATGTGAATGATCCCAGTATAGAGCGACCGGCTATTTATACTTCTGATAAAGATAAACAGTTCCTTGATAAATTGCAAGCTATTATAGAGCAGGAGTTGGGAAATTCGGAATTTACGATGGAAGACTTTGCTGCCCGGATGAAATTGGGGCGTACTGTATTCTCTAAAAAAGTTCGTGGTTTGACAGGGCATACTCCTAATGAATATTTCCGTATTATTCGTCTGAAGAAAGCGGCGGAATTATTGTTGGAAGGTAATTATAATGTGAGCGAAGTTTCTTATAAAGTAGGTATCAGTGATCCGCTTTATTTTAGCCGTTGTTTCAAGACACACTATGGCGTGTCTCCTTCTGTTTATCTGCGTGGAAAAGAGAAAGAAATATAGAGTGGGCAACCTTTATTGTATAATCGGGCGGTAAATATCAGTTCGTTTCTTAAAAAGCTTAAAGTGTATAAATTTCCATGTTAATGAACAAAAATACATTTTGGGGCTTTATAAATAACGATATATTTGTAAAATACTGCTTGAATATTTCAGATTGAAAGAAATTAAGATACTCATTTTAAATTTAAGACCATGAAAGAACTAAAGATGTACATCGATGGACGATTCATCGAAAACCAATCCGATAAGTGGATTGATGTATTGAACCCTTCTACGGAAGAAGTGATATCTAAAATGCCTGATGGCACACCGGAAGATGCACGCGCAGCTATAAATGCCGCCGTAAAGGCACAGCTTTCTTGGGAAAGTCTTACTTCTATTGAACGCGCCGGCTATTTAACTCGGATTGCACAAGGTATCCGAAAGCGGGAACAGGAATTGACTGATATTATCATCCGGGAGGGTGGAAAAACAAGAGGATTAGCTAATGTAGAGGTGTTATTTACGGCTGATTATCTTGATTATATAGCCGGATGGGCCCGTCGTTATGAAGGGGAAATCATTCCTAGTGACCGTCCTCACGAAAATATATTTGTCTTTAAGAAACCTATTGGGGTGACAACAGGCATCCTGCCTTGGAATTTTCCTTTTTTCTTGATTGCCCGTAAGGCCGCTCCTGCTCTGTTGACGGGGAATACAATTGTGGTAAAGCCGAGTCAGCTGACACCGGAAAATGCATATGTTTTCGCACAGATTGTAGATGAAGTTGGGTTGCCTAAAGGTGTATTCAATCTAGTAAACGGTCGTGGTTCGGTGATAGGACATGAACTGGCTGCTAACCCTAAAGTAGGTATGGTTAGTCTGACCGGAAGTGTGGAGGCTGGAATACAAACCATGGCAGCCGCTTCTGCCAATGT
>ENA-OQOA01000408-OQOA01000408.1-human-gut-metagenome-genome-assembly--contig:-NODE-408-length-19716-cov-4.794528_pt1 | contig 19716 bp, 16 predicted proteins | sample MGYA00242633_ERZ504888 | MGnify/ENA primary metagenome ERZ504888 (study PRJEB26092, sample SAMD00036372) | human gut metagenome | host: Homo sapiens | study: EMG produced TPA metagenomics assembly of...
CTTGAAACTGGTAAATACCATTATACGCAAATACCAAAGGTGAAGGTGGAAAAAATCAACCGAAGATTTCTGGGTGAAGGCCGAACGTCTTTTGTATTCTGCACTGATCGGATACATCTGGTATGAAGCACCAGAGGAAGAACAGAACTTTTCTACTTTGCTGGAATTTATCAATGCCAGTGAGACCAGGGAGGATGATGAAGATTTAAAAATGCGGTGGATGAATTGTTTGAAGAACTGGAAGCAGAAAATCCGGAACACTTTGCAGTAAGGCAATATCGCAAGTACAAGCTTGCTGCCGGCAAAACCGCGAAGTCGATTTTTGATTTCCTGTGGTGCCAGACTTTCACCATTTGATATTCAGGAGCTAAGAGAAATCATGTCCTATGACGAAATGGAACTGGATATGATTGGCGATCAGAGAACAGCCCTGTTTGTCATCATTAGTGATACAGATGACACATTCAACTTTGTGGTAGCGATCATGTACACCCAGCTCTTTAACTTGCTTTGTGATAAAGCGGATGATGAGCATGGAGGCAGGCTCCCTTATCATGTACGGCTGCTTCTTGATGAGTTCAGCAATATCGGACAGATTCCCAAATTCGACAAGTTGATTGCTACGATCCGAAGCAGGGAAATCTCCGCTTCTATCATCTTGCAGTCACAATCTCAGCTGAAAACTATCTATAAGGATGCTGCTGAGACGATCACAGGTAACTGTGACACCGTTCTTTTCCTGGGCGGAAAGGAAAGCTCCACACTGAAAGAAATATCAGAAACCCTGGGAAAGGAAACCATTGATCTTTATAACACATCAGACACCAGAGGCAGCAATCGGTCCTATGGACTGAACTATCAAAAGACTGGAAAAGAACTGATGAGTAGAGATGAGCTGGCGGTCATGGATGGAGAAAAATGTATCTTACAGCTTCGAGGAGTCCGGCCGTTTTTAAGCAACAAATATGACATCACAAAGCACAAACGGTACAAAGAGCCTGCCGATTTCAACAAGAATAATGCGTTTGATGTCGAAAAATATCTGGCACACCGACTGGTGATGTCGGAAGATACAGAATTTGTATTGTACTTGCCTCAATTGTAATTCAAGATTCCATCCCAACTATCTTGGATATGTGTATAGAAATAAGTGAAATATCAATACAATTGTATTGAATTAGCAATGAAATGGCATTATAATGAAGAAAAAAGGAGGTATCTAAAATGGCAAGTACAATTCAGATCAGGGTAGACGATGACTTAAAAAATAAATCAGATCAGCTTTTTAAAGATCTTGGAACTGATACGACATCAGCAATAAGGATGTTTTAACACAGGCGGTTGCATATAATGGATTTCCATTTGAAATAAAACGAACTGTGCATAATCCTTATACATCTATGACAGAAGAAGAGATGCTTCAAAGACTGGAACAATCCAGAGAATCTTCAAAAAGGGGAAATTACCGAAATGCAGATGATGTGATTTTCAGATATTAAGAGGAAAAATATGGATTATAAAATAGTTGTAACAGCTGAAGCAGAAGAAGACTTGAATCAGTTTATACAGTATCTGTTTTTTCGCTAAGAAAAATAAGCAAGCAGCGAAAAATGTGCTTGATGATTTTGAGAATACTATTAAAAAGTTAAAGTATGTAGCGAGTAGTTTGAAAGTATGCGACAATCCACGTTTACAGAGTCTGGGATATCGTCGAATAAATTTTCAACAGCACAGATATTTTATGTTATATAGAATAGAAAATGATGTTGTATATGTGGATGATATTTTCCATGAGTTACAAGATTATGAAAACAGAATGATATAAATTGAATATTGGCAATAAAAAGATCATTTACCGTAAAACCGTAGATGGTCTTTTTTGTACTTTTTGGGGAAGGATGAAATATTTATAGCCGGAAAAGAATTCAAAGGTAACACTGAAAGAGGCTTTGGAAGTTCTGGAACAGGAAAAAATGATTCCGAGAATGAAGAAATGATTGAGATTATCAATTCTACAGTTGGAAAATTACAGCAGATCGAAGACAAATACTACTATTCTCTGGATCTGAATTATTATCTGAATAACTTGGAGGACGATGCCTATGAAGCTTAATCAATTTGCAGTCTACCGAGTAGATCAGCAGACAGCAGGAAAAGCACTGTGGCATCTGCCATATCAAGAGGCAAGACAGCAGAATGTGTCGATTACTGTCGAAAATTACCGATTAGTCTCGATTCATGAAATGCAGGAAAATGAAAAAGTCGCTGACATCTGGAAACGGACGAAAAATCAATGCGAAGTCAGTGACGTGCTTGTATTGAACAAGAATGGAGAAATCAGCTGCTACTATGTAGATGAGAACTATCCACAGTATCTGGCCGGATTTATTCGTATCAACACATCCGGTGCACTGATCACTATGGAAACTGAGAATTATCAGATTAATGGGAAAAAGGGGAACTGGATTGCAACAGACACCATCATTATTGATGGAAAACAGTTTATTTGATGGAACATCAGGTATACCGAGATCAGGCCCAGGGTGTTATCCTGGATGCCTATGGAAAAATGGTTGTCGAAGAATGTAAGAAATTCGATGAAAAGACAAAACAAAAGATCCATGATTACATCCAACAGCAAGTACCGCTAAATCTGGTCGAACAGCTAAAACAAGATGGTAAAATCCGTCTGGAACATTACCAGAAATTCTACCAGAACGGCACATATGAACGGAGCCGAGAATCCGGTACCGAAGCCAATTATGATATGGTGGACGGTCTGGTGAATAATCAGAAGAAGAATCAGGAAAAGACCTCTGATGCTGCGATGACGGAGTTCGACGCGGTGACCGGCACTCCGGCGAGTTGGCGCCAGGTCACCCACGCAGATTCCACGTGTTCGTCGGGATCGAACCGGCGCGGTCGGCTTTCCCAGCGTCGCAGGTGCATGACCATGATGTTGGCGAGCTCGTCGCTCATGCCTTCCGACGAGTAGAACGCCCCCACATGGTCGAATATGACGCCGTCCTCTCCGACCGGCACCACGCCGGTCTCCTCGGCGAGCTCGCGCAGCGCCGCCTGCTCCACGTCCTCTCCGTCGTCCATCAGTCCCGCCGGCAGACCGTAGGCGAACAGGTCGGAGCCTACGCGGTACTCGCGCTCCAGCAGGTACAGGTCCCGGGCCTCGTCATGGACGAGCATGACGACGCATGGCGCGTGACGGCACACCTGGCGACGCACGGTGACGCAGTCCCCGCCACCGGCCGGCAGCGCGATGCGCATGTCATCCACGTCGAACACCGCCCCTTGGTACACGGTCTGTCGTGACAGCACGACGGCCCTGCGATCCCGGCTGTCCATGACGATGCCGTCGGTGGAGCGGTCGAGCAGCGCGTCGACCTGCCGGGTGATGTCGCTTGCGGCGGCGGTACCCGCGGTTTCGGCAGTGCCAGCGGTGTCAGCGGTTGAACGGTCAGGCATGATGAATGGTCCTTTTTCGAAAGAAGTTGTCAGCGATGTGCAGCGGCAGCTGGCTAGCCCCGGCAGGGGATGTTCAGCGTCCACGGATCGGTGTTCATCGTGATATGGGTGGTGCGTATGGTCTCCCCCGTCGCCCGCCCGACCGCCGCGGCGATGTCGTCCGGGGCGTATCGGAACCACAGCGACTCGATGGCGGAGTGCGGCGTGTTGATCAGCGCCGGACGCGCGACGGCGCTTCCTGCCGTTCCCGTATTTCCGGCCGAGGGGGCGGCCAGTCCGCGCGAGAGCAGCGACGCCTCGTACCGCGCCTGTTCCAAGGCGTCAGTCGCCGGATGATGGCGCAGGTCGCTGGTCACATACACATCGGCTCCGCTGGCCCGCACCTCGTCGAACAGCGAGTCCCCCGATCCCGGCAGCACCGCGACGCGCCGCACGAGCGACTGGAGGTCGCCGGCGACTTGAACACCAAGATTCGTGGCCGGCAGCGCCTGCGCCACGCGATGCGCGAAACGCTCCAAGGTCATCGGCTCCTCCAGCAGGCCGACACGACCCAGGCCCACGGCGTGCGCAGACCCCGGGTCGTCGATGGGCACCAGAGGCCGCTGATCGACCAGGCCGAACGCGTCGGCCGCAGCCTGCCCTACACCGCGCCACGCGGCATCGGCGTTGGTGTGACCCACCCACAGAGCGCAGTGATGGCTGTACAGTTTACCGACGATGGCGCCGTGCACGTCCTGTCCGGAGACGGCGTGCACGGAACGGAACAGCAGCGGGTGATGGCATATCAGCAGGTCGGCGCCGCGTTCGATGGCCTCGTCGATCACCGCCATGGTGGGGTCCGCGGCGAATGCGACCAGTCCGACGTCGGCACCGGGCTCGCCGACGATCAGGCCGGGCGCGTCCCAGGATTCCGCATAGCGCAGCGGATACAGGGTTTCCACTACGTTGACGACCTGTCGAAGCGTGGTCATGGCTTGTCCTCTTTTCTTTTTTTGCCGTCGTTGTTCTCGCCGCCGTGCCATCGCCGTCAGTGGGCGGCGAGCTGCCAGTCGGAGCCGATGCCGGTGGACACGTCCAACGGCACGGCGAGATCGACCGCGTGCTCCATGGCGTCGCGCACCAGGCCCGTCACCTGCTCGGCTTCGCCGGGGGCTATCTCCACCACGAGTTCGTCGTGGATCTGCAGGATGATACGGCTACGGACCTTGGCCTTGACGAGCGCGTCGGACGCGTGGATCATGGCGATCTTCATGATGTCCGCGGCCGAGCCCTGGATGGGCGCGTTGAGTGCTCCCCGCTCGGCGGCGTCGCGTATGTTGCGGTTAGGCGACTGCAGTCCGGGGAAGTACCGACGCCTGCCGAACATCGTCTCGGTGTAGCCCTTCTCGCGGGCGCCGGCGACCAGGGATTCCAGATACTCGTGGACCTTGCCGAACGTCGCGAAATACTGCGATTTCAGCCGGTCAGCCTCGCCGGGGCTGATTTTGAGCTGCTGGGCGAGACCGTAGGTGCTCAATCCGTACGCCAGCCCGTAGCTCATCGCCTTTACGTGGGTGCGCTGGTCGGGGGTGATGTCGTCAACGGGGATGCCGTACACGAGGCTCGCCACGTACTTGTGGAAGTCAGCTCCGGAGCGGAACGCCTCGATCAGCGCGTCATCGCCCGACAGGTCGGCCATGATGCGCAGTTCGACCTGCGAGTAGTCGGAGCTCAACAGCGACTCGTAGCCCTCTCCGGGCACGAACGCGGAGCGAATCTCGCGGCCCTCGGCATTGCGGTTGGGGATGTTCTGCAGGTTCGGGTCGACGGAACTGAGCCGTCCGGTGGCGGCCACGGTCTGCTCGAACGTGGTGTGGATTCTCCCGTCATCAGGGTTCACCGCATCGATCAGGCTTTGGACGATCTGCTTGAGCTTGTTCGTCTCGCGATGGCGCAGCAGCGCGGTCAGGAATCCGTTGGCGCGCTCGTTGCTGACGGATCGGACCGCGAGATCCTGCAGCGCGGACGCATTGGTCGTGTACGAACCCGATTTTGTTTTCTTGGTCGGCTTGAGGCCCATGTCGTCGAACAGCACGGCCTGCAACTGCTTGGGGCTTTGCAGGTTGACGCGGCTCCCGGCGAACTGCCAGGCGGTCTCCTGCGCGTCGCGAGCGTCGACGGCGAACCGGTCGCGCATCTCGGTCAGGCGCATAAAGTCCACGCTGGCACCGACCTGCTCCATGCCGAACAGCACGTGGGACACCGGCAGCTCGATGGACTGCAGCAGCCTGAACTGCTCGCGTTCGTCGATCTTCGCGGCCAGCATGTCGGCGAGGGCGCGAACCATGGCCATATGAAGCAGATCCTTGCGCTGGTCGGCCGGATCGACGTCGCCGCTCAAGTCCAGCTGCCCCTGCGCGACGTCATCGGCATTGTCCAATTGCAGCTGCAGGAAATGGGATGCCGCCTGTTCCAGCGAATCGGCATGATAGTCCGGCTGGACCAGGTATCCGGCGAGTTTCGTATCGAACCACGGCTCGGCGAGGTCCAGTCCGAGCGACGCGAGGATGTGCGACTGCTCCTTGTACCCGTGCACGACCATCCGGTCGGCGTGCCCGTCAAGGAACCGCTGCAACGCGGGACGGACGCCGGCGATCACGCCGGCTTCCAGCACGGCCGCCTTGCCGCCGACCTCCAGCATCAGCACGCTGCATCCCGGGTTCCCGGGTTTGGATGAGCCTTCGGCATACAGCGCGCAGGTCGATGCCATGACGTCGGCGCAGTGCGCCCGGTTGCGCGGCTCATCATCCGAATTGTCGGCAGGCGAGCCGAGATCGTCTCGTGCGGAGTCGATCCATGCCGCCAACGCCGCCTCATCCGCGATGGTCACGGCCTCGGGAATCCTCAGGTCGTTGGAGGTGTCCTCGTCGTCTGCGTGCTTGTCAGCTGCGTCGCCGGCCTGCTTGCCGGCGTTGAACGACTTGAGCACCTTACTGCGGGTGCGCGGGCCGAATTCGAGGCTGGTGAACAGTTCCGAAAGCGCGTCGGCGTCCACCTCGCCGAATGTCAGGTCCTCGATGCCGATACCGAGGTCGACGTCGCGCCGCAGCGCGTTGACCTTGCGGTTGAGCTTGACCTGCTCGATGTTCTCGCGCAGCGACTCGCCCTTCTTGCCGCCTATCTCGTCGGCGTGCTCGATGATACCCTCAAGTCCGCCGTACTGGTTGATCCACTTCGCCGCGAACCCGTCGCCGACGCCGGGCACGCCGGGGATGTTGTCGGCAGTCTCGCCGCGCAACGCCGCAAGATCCGGGTATTGCGCGGGGCCGACATGGTACTTGTCCTCCACCGCCTGCGGCGTCATGTGCTTGAGGTCCTTGAAGTGATGCCCGGGATACAGCACGGTGACGCGCTCGTCGATCAGTTGGAAGGCGTCGCGGTCGCCGGACAGCACCAGCGTGTCGTATCCGGACCGCTCCCCCATCGCGGCGAGCGTGGCGATGATGTCGTCGCCCTCATACCCCTGCTTTTCGACGTAGGTGACGCCCAGCGCCGTGAGCATCTTCTGGATGAGCGGCAGCTGGGTGAGCAGGTCCTCCGGCGCCGCTTCGCGGGTGCCCTTGTATTGCGGCAGCATCTCGTTGCGGAAGGTGCCGCCCTTCATGTCGAACGCGACCGCGAGATGGTCGGGCTTCTCGCTGTCCAGCACCTGGGACAGCATCGTGGCGAAACCCCATACCGCGTTCGTGGCCTGTCCGGCCTGAGTACTGAAATTTTCCGCCGGTAAAGCGAAAAACGCGCGGAACGCAAGCGAGTGGCCATCGACCACCAGCAACGTTCCACGCGTTTTCGTCTGGGCGTCGTCGCGCGATTCGCTCATTCCCCTACTTCCGACGGCTTGGGATCGCCATACTTGGCGATGATGGCCATGGCCAGACGCTTCTTCGGGATGCGCTGATCCATCGAGGTCTTCTGGATCCAGCGGAAGGCTCCCTGCTCGGAGAAGTCCGCCTTGTCCATCAGCAGGCCCTTGGCGCGGTCGACGAGCTTGCGCTCCTCCAGCGTGTCTTCGGCCTTCTTGAGTTTCTCCTCGGCCTTCTTGAGCTGCTCTTCGGTCTCCTTGAGCTTGTTCTCGCTGGTCTCGACGTTGTCGAGCAGGTCGTTGATCTCGGAGAAACGGCCCATCGCGACTTCCAGGGCGGGCAGCAGCTTGGATTCCTCATACGGCTTGGTGACGTAGGCCATGGCACCTGCACCGGTCGCCTGACGGACCAGGTCGGGTTGCGAGAACGCGGTGAGCATCACCACGGGAGCGATGTTCTCGTCGCAGATGACGCCGGCGGCGGCGATGCCGTCCATACGGGGCATCTTCACGTCCATGCACACGATATCCGGGCGGAACTTGCGCGTCAAATCGACGGCCTCCTCACCATTGGCCGCCTCGCCGACGACCTCATACCCGTTATCCTCCAGCATGGCCACCAGATCCATGCGGTTCACCGACTCGTCCTCGGCGACAACGACCGTGCGCTTCTTGTGCACGGCGCTCTCGACGGGCTCGCCTTCGGAGACTGCCTTCAGCTCGTCGGCGGAAAGCACCTCCTCTACCTGACCCTCTTGCTCTTGCGTTGAGGTCTTCTTTCTTGCCACCATGCTCACAACCTCTTTTCCACGACACAGTGATTCATCGACAAAACTTCATGTATAACGATAACATAGAGATTCGGCGATGCGACACTGTGGCTCACCCGATAATGCAACGTGCCCTCGGTGGGACTCGAACCCACACTGCGCAGATTTTGAGGCTGCTTCCTCTACCAATTGGGATACGAGGGCGTTTCTGGCACTCGCGATAGTCTAGCATATCGCTACGTCATTCGTCCATTGCAGGCGTGCCGCGCATCATTCCAGCGAGTCACGCCGGTTCCGTGGACACCATACGCCCCGACACGCGATTTACGCCGGTAGCATCAACGCCGCGCCGAATATCCCCGCAACTCACCAGTGCGGACCTACAATGGAAACACATAAGAGAACTATCAAAGGTGAGGCTTATGAGCATGGACAGTGACACTTACAGACCCTTCGATCCGTGGCGTCCGACACCGGTCAAGGAGGAGTCCCGCAAGCAAATCGTCGAGACCCATTATTTCAACGTGGACAGGGTCGCGTTCAGTTCGGCGCAGGTCGGCCAGTTCGAACGGTTCATCCTGCATGAGAACAACGGGGACACCGTCGGCGTCCTTGCGGTGACCGCTGACGGGAAGATTCCGTTCGTCGAGCAGTACCGCATCCCGACCCATCGCTGGACGTTGGAGATTCCGGCAGGCCATGCCAACGCGCCAAGCGAGCAGTATCTGGACGTTGCAAGCCGCAAGCTGCGCGAGGAGGCCGGCTACGAGGCTTCGAAGCTCACCCAGTTCACGCGATTCATCAACACGCCCAGCTTCTCCTCGCAGTACACCGCGCTGTATCTGGCGACGGGACTCAAGGAGGTGGACCGTTCCGCGATCGGCCCGGAGACGCCACGTTCCGCGGTACGCCTGTACACGCAACAGGAGGCCATGGAGATGGTGACCAACGGCACCATCGTTGATGCGAAGACGATTATCGCGATCCTTCGCCTGCATGAGGGACTGCTGGAGCACATCGGCATGTGAGCATGTGAGCATGTGAGATTGTGCGGTTCGCCTTCCGCACGAGACAGTCGGCGCATATCTGCCCCGCACCCGCGCGACGACCTTCCGCATCGTCCTTGAGCCGATGGATTCCCTGGCGAAAGCGCGTGAGCCCCCGCTCCGAAACGAGCGGGGGCTCACGCATGAGTATTCGGCTTCCGTCGTCACGCAGCGGGAGCTGAATCTGCTATCGGCTGAAATCAGTCGTTGGCACCGACGGTGTGCACGTAGATGGTGTCGGTGCTGCCAGCGGCGTGCTCGCCCTGAGCGGAGCTCAGCACGACGATCTTGTCGCCATCGGAGACCTTGCCGGCGTCCTTGAGGACCTTGTCGGTGAAGGCCATGAGATCCTTGCGGGTCTTGTCGTGGTAGTCCTCATCGAGCAGGAAGGCCTCGGTGCCCCAGGAGAGGGCCAGCCAGTGGTAGGTGTGCTCGTTGGTGGTCAGGCCGTAGATCGGGGCGGCCGGACGCTCGCGGGACACACGGTGCACGGTGTTGCCGGTCTGGGTGTAGGCGACGATGGCCTTGGCGTTGAGCTTGTCGGCCAGGTCGACGGCGGCGGAGGAAACGGCGCCGGTGGAGGACATGTCGAGGTTCTTCAGCTCGGGGATGCGGTCGAAGCCGTGCTCGGTGGCGAAGCCGGAAATGCGGCTCATCGTGGCGACGGTCTCGGTCGGGTACTCGCCGACGGCGGTCTCGTTGGAGGTCATCGTGGCGTCGGCGCCGTCAAGCACGGCGTTGGCGCAGTCGGAAGCCTCTGCACGGGACGGAACCGGGGAGTGGACCATGGAGCCCAGGACCTCGGTGGCGACGATGACGGGCTTGGCGTACTGACGGGCCAGCTCGATGATGCGCTTGGTGGCCAGCGGGACCTCTTCCAGCGGGCACTCGACGGCCATGTCGCCACGGGCGGCCATGACGCCGTCGAACGTCTTGACGATGTCCTCAAGGTTCTCCAGAGCCTGCGGCTTCTCGATCTTGGCGACGATCGGGATACGACGGCCTTCCTCGTCCATGATCTCGTGGGCGCGGTCGATGTCGGTGGCGAAACGCACGAAGGACATGGCGATGATGTCGGCGCCGGTGCGGATGGCCCAACGCAGGTCGGCCTCATCCTTCTCGGTCAGGGCGGGCAGGCTCACGGCCACGCCGGGCAGGTTGATGCCCTTGTGGGAGGAGACCGGGCCGGCAACGACGACCTTGGTGTGCACGTTGTTGCCCTCGACCTTGGTGACCTCCAGCCGGACCTTGCCGTCGTCGATCAGGATCGGGTCGCCGGGGTGGCAGTCGCCGGGCAGGCCCTTAAAGGTGGTGGAGGTGATGTGCTCGTCGCCCTCGACATCGTCGGTGGTGATGATGAACTCCTGGCCTTCCTCAAGCTGGACCTTGTCCTCGCCGTCGGCGTTCTTCTTGAACCAGCCGCAGCGGATCTTCGGGCCCTGGAGATCGACCATGGCGGCGACGTTACGACCGGTCGCCTTGGAGGCCGCGCGCACGTTGTTGTAGACCTTGAGGTGATCCTCCGGAGTGCCGTGGGAACGGTTCAGACGGGCCACGTCCATACCGGCCTCAACCAGCTTGGTGATGCCTTCGGGAGACTCGGTGGAAGGACCGATGGTGTCTACGATCTTGGCTTTACGCATGAATGCCTACCTATTCTTATGTGATTTCTTCTAGGAAGAAGTCTTGCGACTTCCACTGCCACAGGCAAGTGTACTAGGTTTGGACGACGTGAGCCACTGTTTTCACGGGCGTGTTGTGAGCGCTCACATTTTTTTGGGCGGCTCAGGCTTCGCTCTTCGCGGCCTCGACCGACTTCATCTTCATGACGCTCGCGATGGCCGACAATCCGATGGCGACGACGATCACGACCAGCGACACCCACGTCGGTACCTCGGGCACCCAAGAGACCGGGTGGCCGCCGTTGATGAACGGCAGCGTATTGCCGCTCAACGCCTCCATCACTAGCTTGATGCCGATGAAGCCGAGCACGAACGCAAGCCCGACCGGCAGGTAGACGAGCTTGTCGAGCAGTGCGCCCAGCAGGAAGTACAGCTGCTGCAGGCCCAGCAGAGCGAACACGTTCGACGTGAAGACGATGAACGGATCCTTCGTCAGGCCGAAGATCGCGGGAATGGAATCAAACGCGAACATGACGTCCGTCGTGCCGATGGTCAGGAACACGATCAGCATCGGAGTCCAGTACGACTTGCCGTCCTTCTCGGTGCGCAGCTTCTCGCCGTCATAATCGTCGGTGATGCGAATCACCTTGCGCAGCATGCGGATCAGGCCGTTCTCATGGTATTCCTCATCATCATCGCCTCCGACGACCAGCTTGATCGCCGTATAGATCAGGAAGGCGCCGAACAGGAAGAACACCCACGTGAACCGCTGAATAATGGCCGCGCCGACCAGGATGAAGCAGCCGCGCAGAATCAGCGCGACGGTGATGCCGACGGACAGCACGTACTTCTGGAGCACTTTCGGCACGGCGAAGTTCGACATGATGATGACGAAGACGAACAGGTTGTCGATGCTCAGCGAGTACTCGGTGAGCCATCCCGAATAGAATTCGATCGCGGGCTTCGAACCGGCAAAGCACCATACCAGTCCGCCGAAAATCAGCGCCATGACCACGAAAAAGGCGATGTGCTGCGCGCACTCCTTGGTGCTGGGCACATGCGGCTTGCGGCCGATGACGAACAGATCCACGACGAAAAACGCGATCAGCACCGCAAAGGTGGCGATCATAAAAGCGACAGGGGTTTCAGACATGTCTACCAGCATAGGAAAGGGCTGTGACGCTCTCTGTTACGAAATGCTCACTTGTTCGCTTCCGTCATCTGGCGCAGTTCCTTCTTGAGGTCGCGGATCTCGTCGCGCAGGCGTGCTGCGAGCTCGAACTGGAGCTGTTCGGCGGCGGTGTGCATCTGCTCGCTCAGCTGACGGATAAGGTCGGCGAGATCCTGCGCGGGAAGCCCCGCCTTGAGTATCTCCTCATGTCGCTTGTCGGCCTCCGCGGCGTCGAGGGAGGGCACACCCAGATGGGTGTTGCCGGCTTTGCCCGCGTTGCGGTAGCCGCCTTCGAGCAGCGTGGCCGTGTCCACGTCCTCCTTGGCGAGCATGTCGTTGACGTCGCTGATCTTCTTGATGAGCGGCTTCGGGTCGATGCCGTGCTCCTTGTTGTAGGCGATCTGCCGCACACGGCGACGGTCGGTCTCGTCGATGGCCTTGCGCATCGCGTCGGTAGTCTCGTCGGCGTACATGATGACCGTGCCCGATACGTTGCGGGCCGCGCGACCGATGGTCTGGATCAGCGAGCGGTACGAGCGCAGGAACCCCTCCTTGTCGGCGTCGAGGATGGCCACCAGCGATACCTCGGGCAGGTCCAGTCCCTCTCGCAGCAGGTTGATGCCTACGATAACGTCGATCTTGCCTTCGCGCAGTTCGCGCAGCAGTTCGACGCGCCGCAGCGTGTCGACGTCGGAATGCAGGTATTCGACCTTGATGCCGCGTTCCAGCAGGTAGTCGGTCAGATCCTCGGCCATCTTCTTGGTCAGTGTCGTCACCAGCGTGCGCTCGTTTTTGTCGACGCGGTCCTTGATCTCGGCGAGCAGGTCGTCGATCTGCCCCTTGGTCGGGCGCACGTCGATCTTCGGGTCGACCAGACCGGTCGGTCGGATGATCTGCTCGACCACGCCGTCCGACAGACCGAGCTCATAGTCGCCGGGCGTCGCCGACAGGTATACGGTCTGCCCGACGCGGTCCAGGAACTCCGGCCATTTGAGCGGGCGGTTGTCCATCGCGGACGGCAGACGGAACCCATGTTCGACCAGCGTGCGCTTGCGGGACGCGTCGCCCTCGTACATCGCGCCGATCTGCGGCACGGTGACATGCGACTCGTCGATGACCAGCAGGAAGTCATCCGGGAAGAAGTCGAGCAGCGTGTGCGGCGGCGTACCGGGTGCGCGGTTGTCGAAATGCCGCGAATAGTTCTCCACGCCTGAGCACACGCCGACCTGCGTCAGCATCTCCAGGTCATATGTGGTGCGCATGGTCAGGCGCTGCGCCTCCAGCTCCTTGCCCTGCTTCTTGAGTTCGGCCACGCGCTGGTCCAGCTCCTCCTTGATGGTCTTCAACGCATGCTCCATGCGCTCGGGGCCGGCGACGTAATGCGAGGCGGGGAAGATGTGCACGGAGGTCTCGTGGTCGATCACGTCACCGGTGAGCGGATGCAACGTGGAGATGCGGTCGATCTCGTCGCCGAAGAACTCGATGCGGATAGCCAGCTCCTCATATACTGGGATGATCTCGACGGTGTCGCCACGCACGCGGAACGTGCCGCGCGTGAACGCGATGTCGTTGCGCTTGTACTGCATGTCGACGAACTTGCGAAGCAGCTGATCGCGGTCAATCTGCTGGCCTTCCTGGAGGAACAGCATGCGGCCGGCGTACTCCTCCGGCGTACCGAGGCCGTAGATGCACGAAACGGTGGCGACGACCACGCAGTCACGCCGCGTGAGCAGGTTCGCGGTGGCCTGATGGCGCAACCGCTCCACATCGTCGTTGATGTTGGAGTCCTTCTCGATGTACGTGTCGGTCTGCGGTATATACGCCTCGGGCTGGTAGTAGTCGTAGTAGCTGACGAAGTAGCTGACCGCGTTGTCGGGCATGAGTTCGCGGAATTCGGCGCATAGCTGCGCGGCGAGTGTCTTGTTCGGCTCGATGATGAGCGTCGGCCGCTGCAGCCGTTCGATGAGCCATGCAGTCGTCGCGGTCTTGCCCGTACCGGTGGCTCCCATGAGCACCACGTCGTTCTCGCCGTTCTCGATGCGGGTGGCCAGCTCCTCAATGGCCTGCGGCTGGTCGCCGGACGGCTTGTACGGTGATTTGACGACGAATGGCTTGTCGGCGCGCTCGATGTTGAATCCCATGGCTTCCAGCTTACCGCCATCCGTTCAGCGAACGGTTCTCAATAAGAAAAGTGCGAGGATAACGCACAAAACAGCACAATCGCACAAAACATGCATGCCTTGGAAATACAGGGATTTGGCGGGTTTCATGTGCGTTTTGCGGCGCTGCCGGGCTCACACCTTTTCACGGGCGAATGATTCAGTGAGCCTTCCACCGGCGATACAGCCCATCGACCTGCGCCAGCATGTCGGGGATCGGGCGGGTGGAATCGATGACGATGTCGGCAAGCTCCCGGCGCTCGGCTGTGCTCGATTGGCTGCGGATACGGTCTGCGGCCTGCCGTTCGGTCATGCCGCGCGTCGCGACCATGCGCCTGATGCGCATCCGTTCCGGCGCCTCCACCGTGACGATGTGATCGAATTGGAACGGAATCGACCGGATCACCTCTGTGAGCAGCGGCACGTCATGGACGATGACCTTCGCGCCGGGATTCCGTCGCTCCAGCCGTGCGGCTTCGGCATATATCAAAGGATGCTCGATGTCATCCAACCGTTCGCGTGCGCCGGGAGCGGCGTCACGGCCGAACACACGCTCGGCGAGCCACGCCCGATTGAGCGATCCGTCGGCCAGCAGCGCGTCCGGGCCGAACACGGCGGCGATCCGCGGCAACGCCACTCCCCCGGGCGCCACGATCTCATGCGCAAGTCCGTCATAGTCGATGACCAGCGCGCCGAGTTCCCGCATCCGGGCGGCGACGGTGCTCTTGCCCGCGGCGATGCCTCCGGTCAGTCCGATACGAATGCTCATGACATCATGCTATTCGCGACACGCCCGGTTTCGTGGCAGAGATGGAAGGCGATTTTTTGGACTTTCGCGGCATTCCGCAATTTCACTGATTCGCGCATGGCAGGCTTGCTGGATATCCGGGCGTGTCGCGGTTGTTCAAGGCAGCCGGGAAGTGAGGATGACCGGCATCGCGCAAAGACCACCCTCAGTCTCGCTATGCTCGACCGCTCCCGCCGGCGGGAGCGGGATATGAAAAACGGGAACCACCCGTGTGGGGCGATTCCCGTTTTTCTATCTGCCGGCAAATCCTACCGGCATTCTACTTCTTCTCGGGATGTGATGACTCACTTGCCGAGCAGCTGGTCGCGCAGAGCGGCGAGCTGGTCGGAGTCGGCGAGAGTACCCGTGGAGGAGTTGTCGGAAGAGTAGTTGGAGGTCTCCTCGACCTTCTCTTCCTTCGGAGCCTGGCCATCCTCGGCAGCGGAAGCCGCGGCGTTCTCCAGCTCCTTGGCGACGAACGCCTTGTGCCCCTCCCACAGTTCGTGGGCGGCGGCGTACTGGGATTCCCATTCCTCGCGCTGCTTCTCGTAACCGGCGATCCACTCGTTGGTGTTCGGGTCGAAGCCTTCGGGGTACTTGTAGTTGCCCTGCTCGTCGTACTCTGCCGGCATGCCGTACAGAGCCGGATCGAAGTCCTCGGAAGCCGGGTCGACGGAGTCGTTGGCCTGCTTGAGGGACAGGGAGATGCGGCGACGATCGAGATCGACGTCAATCACCTTGACGAAGACTTCTTCGCCCGGCTTGACGACGGTCTCCGGGTTCTCCACGTGGCGGTTGGCCAGCTCGGAGATGTGCACCAGGCCCTCGATGCCGTCCTCGACGGAGATGAAGACACCGAACTGGACAATCTTGGTGACCTTGCCCTTGACGATCTGGCCGGGAACGTGGGTGCGAGCGAAGCGCTGCCACGGATCCTCCTGGGTCGCCTTGAGGGACAGGGAGATGCGCTCACGGTCGAGATCGACGTCGAGCACCTCGACGGTGACCTTGTCGCCGACCTTGACAACCTCGGACGGGTGGTCGATGTGCTTCCAAGACAGCTCGGAAACGTGGATCAGGCCGTCAACACCGCCCAGATCGACGAACGCGCCGAAGTTGACGATGGAGGACACGACACCCTCGCGGATCTGGCCCTTCTTGAGCTGGGACAGGAAGGTCTCGCGCACTTCGGACTGAGTCTCCTCCAGGTACTGGCGGCGGGACAGGACAACGTTGTTGCGGTTCTTGTCGAGCTCCAGGATCTTGGCCTTGATCTTCTGGCCGATGTACGGGGAGAGGTCGCGAACGCGACGCATTTCGACGAGGGACGCGGGCAGGAAGCCACGCAGACCGATGTCGACGATGAGGCCGCCCTTGACGGCTTCGATGACGGTGCCCTCGACGACGCCGTCAGCTTCCTTGATCTTCTCGATGTCGCCCCAGGCGCGCTCGTACTGGGCACGCTTCTTGGACAGGATCAGCCGACCTTCCTTGTCTTCCTTGGTGACGACAAGGGCCTCGATGGTGTCGCCGACCTCGACGACCTCGTCAGGATCGACGTCCTTCTTGATGGAAAGTTCGCGGGAGGGGATGACGCCCTCGGTCTTGTAGCCGATATCCAGGAGGACCTCGTCGTGATCGATCTTGACGACGGTACCTTCGACCAGATCACCATCGTCGAAGTTCTTGATGGTGGAATCGACTGCCTTGATGAAGTCCTCTTCGGTGCCAATGTCGTTGATGGCGACCTTGGTGACTTCAGTGTTGTTCTCTGCCATGTAAATATATGGTTTCTAATAGTGGATGAATAATTACTCGATATTCAGTTATACGTGTGCACTCATATGAGCACACACAAGTTATCAGGATACCTACAGCCATGCCCAAAATGGGCGGGAAAACCAGCGCGACACGCCCGAATTCGGCTACATTTTCCTCTCGGCCATCTCCACGACGTTGGCGAGCAGCATGGCGCGGGTCATCGGACCGACGCCGCCGGGGTTTGGAGAGTATGCGGAAACCTTGTCATAACAGTCCTTGTCGACGTCTCCCCTGATGCGGAAACGGCCAGCCTGCTCATCGAACACGCGGGAGACGCCGACGTCCATCAGCACGGCGCCGTCCTTGACGTTTTCGGGCTTGACGAACCCGGCTGACCCCATGGCCGCAACGATGACATCGGCGCGACGCATGTGGTCGGCGATGTCGCGTGTGCCGGTGTGACACAGGGTGACCGTGGCGTTGACCGCCTTGCGCGTCAGCAGCAGACCGATCGTGCGGCCGATGGTGATGCCGCGCCCGAGCACGCACACCTCCTTGCCGTTCAGGTCGATGTCGTAGGCGTCGAGCAGTTCGATGACGCCGCGCGGCGTGCACGGCAGCGGGGTCGTGATGTCGCCCTGCACATGCAGCACGAGTTCGCCGAGATTGTATGGGTGCATGCCATCGGCATCCTTCGAGGGATCGATCAGGCCGATGATCGCGTTCTCGTCGACGCCGCGCGGCAGCGGCAGCTGCACGATGTAGCCGGTGCAGGCCGGATCCTCGTTCAGGTCGCGCACCGCAGCGGCGATGTCATCGAAACTCGCGTCGGCGGGAAGGTCGCGCCGGATGGAACGGATGCCGACCTCCGCACAGTCGGCATGCTTGCCCGCGACGTATTTCATCGAACCGGGATCCTCCCCGACCAGCAACGTTCCCAGACCGGGGACGATGCCGTGCTCCTTCAGCGTCGAAACACGTTCCGCCAGGTTCGCCTTGACCTCGGCCGCGACCCGCTTGCCATCGAGTTTGATGGTCATGTGCGTCCTTCCCTAGAGTTCGTTCATTCCTCGTAGCGTTAGGCTATCGTGGACTCAGGTCAATGACAATCCGACGGCGGACCGTCGACGTCATATTCGAAGAAGGCAGCGATATGAACATTCACCCGCATCGTCTGGTCACCGGCATTGCCGCCATCCTCACCACAGGCATGCTGATGGCGTCGAGCGCCTGCGGCATCGGCGGCGGCTCGCAATCCGAGCGGCCCTCCGCGAAGGAGCCGACCGGACCGATCACCGTCGTCGCGTCCATCAACCAGTGGGGCTCCCTCGCCGAGCAGATCGGCGGCACCGACGTGAACGTCACCTCCATCCTCAGCTCCACGAATGTGGACGCGCATGATTTCGAACCGAAAACATCCGATGTCGCCAAGCTGCAGAAAGCGCAGATCATCGTGTCGAACGGCGCCGGATACGACTCATGGGCGACCAAGTCCGTAGGCCGCAACTCGACCATCGTCTCGGCCGCCGAGACGGTCGGAGCCATGGAAGGCGACAACCCCCACCTATGGTTCTCCAAGGACGCCCGCAACGGCATGGCGACCGAACTGACGGAGGCATTTTCCAAGGCGCTCCCCGCCAAGAAGAAGGCGTTCCAGTCGCGCCTCAAGGCATGGCAAAAGGAGGAAAAGGCCATCGAGAAGTCGATGGGCGAGTTCGCCGCCAACCACAAGAACGCCACGTACGGTGCGACGGAGGCCGTGGCGTACTACCTGATGTCGGACATGGGCTTCCAGGACGACACTCCCAAGGGGTTCGCCCGATCCGCGGCCTCGGGCGGCGAACCTGCCCCGGCCGACCTGCAGGAATTCCAGTCGCTGATCGAATCACAAGGCATCAGCGTGCTGGTCAACAACACGCAGGAATCCAGCGACGCCACCAACATGCTGACAGGGACGGCCGGACGGGCAGGCGTCCCCGTGTTCGACGTCAGCGAGCAGATGCCGCAGGCGTACACGACACTGACTGATTGGATCGCCGATCTGGTGGCCCGGCTTGACAAGACCGTCTCCCCCGCCATCATCGACGACAGCGACGAAAGCGGCAGTTCCGACGGCAAAGACGGCGCCAGCGCCAAGAACGATGCCGGCAACAGTGCTGACGACAAAAGCGATACCGGCGCCGGCAGCAGCAACTGAGTTCGCCCGCCCGCTCCAGACCGTTACCATTGCCGTCTCCTCCGCCGCTAATGAGTCCGCCACCGCTAATGAGAATGATTGTCATAGTCCTTTGCGATAATGCGTTGCCGTACATGTCGCACCGGCGGACGTGATGCCGGTCCCGTACAGACAGGACGATGAATCATATGCACAGCAACAGCGGCGACCAGGAACAACGGCCCGACTGCATCGTGTTCAGCAACGCCTCGGTGAAACGCGGCGAACGGCTGATCTGGCAACACGGCGACTTCTCCATACCGGCGGGTTCGGTCACCGCCATAGTCGGCACGAACGGCACCGGCAAAACCACGATGATGAAAACGGAGCTCGGCCTCCTCCCACTCGCCGGGGGCACCGTGCACGTGCTCGGACGCCCGGCAGGCGAGATGAACCGCCAGATCGGGTACGTGCCGCAAAGCTACACTTCGGACATCGACTCCAATCTCACCGCCGAGCAGTCGGTGCTGCTCGGCCTGACCGGCACCCGTTTCGGCGTCCACTTCGTCACCAAGGCGCAACGCGCGAAGGTGAAGGAGGCCATGACCTTCACCGGCATCGCCGACAAGGCCCACTACCGGCTGTCCGAGCTTTCGGGCGGTCTGCGCCAGCGCGTCGCCATCGCGCAGGCCTTGGTATGCGGCCCGAAACTGCTCATGCTCGACGAGCCGCTCGCGAATCTCGACCTGGCCAGCCAGCGCGCCGTGGTGCATGTGCTGGCACGGCTCAACAAGGAGCTCGGCATGACGATCCAGGTCGTCGCACACGATCTCAATATGCTGCTGCCGATCCTGACCGGCGCCGTCTATCTGCTGGACGGGCATCCTCACTACGCGGCGATGAACGACGTGCTGGATTCCAAGC
>ENA-OQOA01000409-OQOA01000409.1-human-gut-metagenome-genome-assembly--contig:-NODE-409-length-19664-cov-3.600911_pt1 | contig 19664 bp, 21 predicted proteins | sample MGYA00242633_ERZ504888 | MGnify/ENA primary metagenome ERZ504888 (study PRJEB26092, sample SAMD00036372) | human gut metagenome | host: Homo sapiens | study: EMG produced TPA metagenomics assembly of...
CGCATCCTGAATGTCTTCTGCAGACTGGATATCGTACTCTTCCAGGAACTGATGGATGATGTTTCGTTTTCCTTCTGTCATTGTACACGATGTACAGGTTTCTTTTGTTTTGCCATAATAAAAGGCCCTCCTAATGATATTTATTGTATCATAGAAGAACCTTATAAACATTATTTTACAGAAAAAGTTTCATACTCTCAAAAAAGCAGAAGCTGACAGGTCATTATCCTCTGCAGCTTCTGCTTTTACTTATACATTTCTGTCAACATTTTTCCAAAAAAGCCTTTATTGTACCTCTCATAGAAATATATTTAAAGAGGACTGATACAAATTTTTATATCATCAGATTATTCTGCACTTTCATCATAAGACGTATCTGCTGATGTATCTGCTGCAGTCTCACCTGCGTCTGCTGATGTATCTGCTGCAGTCTCACCTGCGTCTGCTGCCGGAGCTGTTGTTGTCACAAAATCTCCGCTTGCATAACAGGTCTGTCCATTATAATCCACACGAATCCATCCATTCTCGCATACACCTGTACTGTTCAGCTGAGTTCCGGCTGCCACACTTGAAATCAGATCTGCATCTGAACTTGCATCAGAACGAAGATTTAATTCTGATGACGCATAATAGGTACCGGATTTCACTTCTACTTTTACACCACTGGCTGTCTGCTCTGCTGCCGGCGTTGGTGTTGCTTCCGGTGTTGGTGTTGCCTCTGAAGCCTCAGGAGTAGGTGTGACTTCCGGTGTTGGTGTTACTTTAACGATCATAACGCTGGAATCAATAGTAGGATCAAATCCGCATCCCTGAGCAGCAAATGCAAGTCCCAGTACAAGAACCAGCCAAAGTGATTTCTTCATAAGTAGTTTCCTCCTTTATCAAACACGCTCTGTCCCCTCGTGTTTTCTGTGTTCGCTTTATGTATTAATATACACGATTCTTACAGATAATTCAAGTATGCGTTTTGTCCTGCTTTGTCTGCTTTCTTCCATTTGCGCGGAATTGCTGCAGGGTTACTGTTCACTCCGTTCTCAGTAACGCTGTAGGTTCTGTGTTTATCTACAACAATTCATAAAGGACTTCCACCTCGCCGCCACAGATCATTCCCAGATTCGCACCGCCCTGGTTAGACAGATTATATTTTCTGATTTCACCATGCTGCGCTTCTGGTGCATATTTCAAAGCCTGAAATTCTACATTTCCGCCTCCGATGCTTCCATATGAATTCCCGTCTTTATCAATAAACATTTTACTTCCTGTCCCTCTTGGAGAAGAACCACTCTTGGATATGATCGTGATCATAATTCCATTTTCTTTTTCCTGACAGCATCCTCCACAGCTCCATCAATATAAGAAACATCATACCTGTTCTTTTCCTGAACGATCTCCGCAGCAATACTTACAGCAATCTCTGCCGGCATATGTCCTCCGATCGGCAATCCAATCGGTGCATGGATACTGTTGAGCTGTTCTTCGCTGAAACCTTCTCCGAGTAATTTTTCTCTGGTCAGTTTTACCTTATTTTTACTGCCGATCATTCCCAGATAAGTATAAGGGCGTCTCAGGATCTGTCTGGCACAGGCACTGTCTCCGAGATGACCTCTTGTCACGATCACATAATAAGCATTTTCATAGGCCGGTATTTTGTCTGAAAGTTTATCATAGCTGCCTTTGATCAGCCGATCGGCATCCGGAAATCTCTCTGAAGTCACAAAATCTTCTCTGTCATCCATAACAGTCACATGAAATCCCAGCATTTTTCCGATTTTTGCAACAGGCTGCGAAACATGTCCGCCTCCAAAAATGATAAGCTGCGGATTTTTCACATAAATTTCCACCAAGAAATCTACATCTCCCATATGAACAACTTTTGTCTCCTGGCACTCCGCCAGATCAGCTTCATATTTTTTCCAGAAATCTGCTGTATTTTCATCGGATGATAAACAATGGTTTTCTTTTATCAGACATTTTTCGCCCTTATGATTCCCGTTTAAAACCATTGCTGTTTTTACTTTTCCTGTTTCTTCCAAAATTTGATAAATTTTTCTGTACATAACTCTCTCCTGTTTCGATATAAAATACCTTTTGACCATGACATCATTATATATTATAATTGACAGAAAAAGGGGGATTATTATGAAAAAAAACTTTTTTCTACACAGTCTGCCCTTCAGACTGCTTGTCGGCGTGGCTTTTGGAATCTGTATCGGACTTCTTCTTAATATAATAGATGAATCTGCCATTACGACTGCAGTACTGAATGTGGTTGTAACATCGAAGTATATTCTTGGTCAGCTGATCAGCTTTTCTGTTCCGCTGATCATCATTGGATTTATCGCACCATCTATTACCAGACTCGGAAACAATGCTTCCAGAATGTTAGGTGTTGCAGTCAGTATTGCTTATGCTTCCTCACTGGGAGCTGCTTTATTCTCTGCATTATCCGGATACCTGCTGATCCCACATTTGTCCTTCAGCTCCACTGCCAGTCATCTCAAAGCTTTGCCGGATGTAGTTTTTGAACTTTCCATTCCACAGATAATGCCTGTCATGAGTGCACTTGTACTGGCCATTATGCTGGGACTTGCATCTGCATGGACAAAAGCCAGTCTGATTTCTTCTTTTCTTGAAGAATTTCAGAAGATCATACTGGCTATTGTATCAAGAGTCATTATTCCGATTCTCCCATACTTCATCGGACTGACTTTCTGTTCACTGGCATACGAAGGAACAATCACCAGACAGCTTCCTGTATTCCTTCAGGTAATCGTCATTGTTCTGATTGGACATTTTATCTGGATAGCTCTTCTATATATACTTGCAGGAATTTATTCCAGAGAAAATCCTCTGAAAGTTGTGAAACATTATGGTCCCGCCTACCTCACAGCCATAGGTACCATGTCATCTGCTGCCACACTGCCAGTCGCCCTCCAATGCGCACACAGAGCAAAACCTCTCCGAAAGGATATGGTAGATTTTGGTATTCCACTGTTTGCCAATATTCATCTCTGTGGTTCTGTCCTCACAGAAGTATTCTTCTGTATGGCAATCTCCAAAATTCTCTATGGTGCAGTTCCTGCGCCGGGGGCCATGGTTCTTTTCTGTGTCCTGCTTGGAATTTTTGCCATTGGTGCTCCGGGTGTACCGGGAGGCACCGTTATGGCATCTCTCGGTATTATCACCGGTATCCTGAAATTCGGCGATTCTGCTACAGCTCTGATGCTGACTATCTTTGCCCTTCAGGACAGTTTTGGGACAGCCTGTAACGTAACAGGCGATGGTGCCCTGACTCTGATTCTTACCGGATATGCCAGATACCACAATATCAGAGAACAGAAATTGCAATAAAAGTTTAAAATACCATCATATCTGTCTTTTTTCTCAGATATGATGGCCTTCATTTTCTTACGGACGAATCACCTTATCTGCACCTGTCATACGCTCTGCAATCGTATACATATCGGTAACTTTTCCAACCATCAGTTTCTCCATCAGTCCATAATGCTTCAGGCAGGTACCGCAGGTCAGGATTTCCACGCCTTCTTCTTCATCTTTTCTAGATCTTCCAGACTTTCAGAGTCTTCTGTTGTAAGTTTTTGCACCTCCATTATAGAAAAGGATTGTATCCGGATGTGTTTCCATCTGAGAAAGGGCATAGATAAATCCTTTTAAATCAAAATCTTTCCCAGTTCATCATCACCATTTCCCATAACATTTGAGGAGATTACTGCTACCGTCACTTTTTTATGCGGTGCTTCGCAGACAAATTCCTCTTCTTCCAAGGTACCACCTGTCTGTTCAGTCTGTACTGCCATCTTCACCTGATACTTTTTGTCTCCCAGTTTTTCAGATACAAACGTACAACCTGTTTTATTTGCAAGTCTGCTCAGATTATTCACTGCGGTTTCATTATCGATCAGAATTTCAATCTCATCACCGACTGCCGCATTATCAATAACCTTCTTTGTCATCACTACCGGAATCGGACACTGTTTTCCCATTACATTTACTTCATGTTTCATTTTCTGTCACCTCTTGTTATTCTTTATATTCACTGCTTATTACTCTTCGCAATCTCCCTAGAGCGTGTCTGAAAAATCATTCCCGCAATCTGCACGCCCCACTTTGCAGGATATTTTCACCCGAATTCAGTTGCCGTAGCCCACTACGGCGCCCTCATCCGGGCAAAATATCCCACAAATTGTGACGCACATCTTGCAGAAAGCCTTTTTCAGACACGCTCTAGGGGACTTACCTGATTACAACAATTCCATAAAATATATATTTTACATCTGATTCTTACCGCGTTTAATATATTTTCCTGTTTTCTCCAGAATTACTTTTCCATCCTGCACCACATGAGCTCCTCTTAAATATACGCTGTCAATATCTCCATGAAGCTTAAATCCCTCATATGGATTATTATCCGTATGATACAGATGTGTCTTTGCAGAGATAACGTTTTCCTTCTCAGGATCAAATACAACAATATCTGCATCACTTCCCTCACGTATCACGCCCTTATTGGGATACACTCCGTAAAGTTTAGCTGCATTCTCACTTAACAGACGGCACATCTGTTCCTGCGTGATCCTGCCTGTGCGTACACCGTATGTATAAAGCAGAGTTCCTCTCGTCTGTACTCCCGGCAGCCCTCCCGGAATCTTCGTGAAATCATCTTTACCAAGAGCTTTCTGCTCCATTGTAAAGCTACACTGGTCAGTTGCAACCGTCTGGATCTGATCATTCGCCAGTGCTTTCCACAGGCAGTCCTGATCTGCTTTCTTACGGATTGGAGGTGCACACACGTATTTGGCACCTTCAAAATCCGGTTTTGAATATACACTGTCATCCAGAAGCAGATACTGCGGACAGGTTTCCGCATATACCTTTTGTCCGTTCATTCTGGCACGCATAACTTCTTCAAATGCTTTCCGGTTGGTAAGATGTACTACCATTACAGGAGCATTTGCTGCATCTGCGATCACAAGAAGGCGGTGAACTGCCTCTGCCTCCATAATATCCGGACGCACCAGCGGGTGATTCTCAGGTCCCAGACGTCCCTCTTTTTGGCTTCTGCGATCAACGCATCGATTGCCCCTGCATTCTCACAATGTACCCCTGCAAAACATCCGTATTCATTTAATTTCTTAATAATCTTATAAAGGTCACCGTCATCTACGATCATTGCCGGATAAGTCATGTAAAGCTTAAAACTGGTAATCCCTTCATTGATCATATCTTGTATTTCTCTCTGAGTTTCCTCATTCCATTCCACAATAGACATATGGAAAGAATAATCACAGGAACATTTCCCATCTGCTTTCTCATGCCACTTCTCAAGGCCTTCCCTCAGCGTATGGCCACCTTTATCCTGAGACGCATAATCGATCACCAGAGTTGTACCTCCTGCAATGGCAGCTCTTGTTCCTGTTTCAAAATCATCTGCCGTCACTGTTCCTGCCACTTCCAGGTCAAAATGTGTATGTCCGTCTATAAATCCCGGAAAAAGCAGCTTACCGTTTACATCAACTACCTGTGCATCCTCTGCTTCCAGATTCCGGCCTACTTTTACAATCTTCTCTCCATCTATAAGAACATCTTCTATAACAGACATATCCCCCGATACTACTGTACCATTCTTCAGTAAAGTTTTCACTGTTTCTGACACCCCTTTCTTTATTATAAGTTAGGGACAAAAAGTATTTTACCCCTAGAGCGTGTCTGAAAAATCATTCCCGCAATCTGAACGCCCCACTTTGCGGGATATTTCACCCGAATTCAGTTGCCGTAGCCCACTACGGCGCCCTCATCCGGGCAAAATATCCCACAAATTGTGACGCACATCTTGCAGAAAGCCTTTTTCAGACACGCTCTAACTTATCGCAATTCTCATGTTTAAAATATACCACGATTCCTATATCACTTCAATGATTTATGATTATAATCACAAATTTTTTAAGGTATTCACATTATTTTTTTAGGCTCTTTTATTCCTTTTTTTATGATAGAATATAAAAAATGTGCAGTTTCCATGTGTCTGCACTGAACGTTTTGACGGATAAATTTATCCGCTTTACTACATGCTCATAATCGAATGACTGTTACTGCTCAGACTATAGAAGCCCCTGCCTGATTCGGTTATGATCCGTTTAAAAGTTATATTAATAGGAGGAAATCAAATGGGACGACTTACTGTGTTAAAACAAATCGCTGCTGATCTTGCTTCCCAGTTCGGACCTGACTGTGAAGTAGTAATCCATGATCTGAAAACTTCGGAGCCGGAACATTCCATCGTCTACATCGTAAATGGTCATGTTACAAACAGAGATATCGGAGACGGACCATCCAATGCTGTTTTTGATGCGATCCGCAATCAGGAAAAAGGAGCAACCCCCGAAGACCATACCGGTTATCTGATGAAAACAGCAGACGGCAAGATCCTGAAGTGCAGCACTTCCTACATTCATGATGACGATGGTACCCTTCATTATGTTTTCGGAATCAATTATGACATTACCAAGCTTACTATGATCGAATCTGCCCTTCATTCTCTTGTCACTCCGGAAAATAAGGAAGAGAAGCCCAAAGAGATCACTCATAATGTCAATGATCTTCTTGATCATCTGATCGAAGAATCTGTAGCTCTGGTAGGCAAACCTGTTCCTTTAATGAATAAGGAGGATAAGGTTACTGCTATTCAGTTCTTAAATGATGCAGGTGCTTTCCTTATTACAAAATCCGGAGATAAGGTTGCAAATTATTTCGGAATCTCCAAATATACATTGTACAGTTATATTGATGTAAATAAGTAAAAACAGGAAAGAATGATATAAAAACAGACCTGCATGGTACTTTTCCATCAGGTCTGTTTTTCTTCTGTTTCTTTTTTTCATCTAGCGCCGGTATATCGTTAAATATGCTCTCTCTTTCATCTCCTTCCTCGTATGTTTTTCGATATTCCTTTATAGACTGATTATAACACAGAACAACAGCATTTTTTCTCTTTCACGCGAACAGTAATTATATGGCGTTGAATGGTATGGAAAAAGGTTGTCTTTAAATTTGAAATCTTTTATACTTGATATATATACAACATTTTGATGATAAATTTTATTAATCCTTATCAGACGGAGGTGCTGTTATGTCTGAACAGATTTTATCTGCTGTTCATGGTGTCACTACCATGCTCTTTTGGAATTTACTGTTCTGCATTTTTTCTTGGGATCAAACCGATCAGAAAAAATATCCTGACTATGTTTCTGTTATTTTTAGGGCAGGGACTGTTATATGTAATTGATCTGGCATTATTTGGGGAAACTCTTGCAAATATGTCCTATCCTCTGATCGTACATTTTCCATTGGTTTTATTCCTCTCCGTTCATTATAAGTATCCTCTGATTTCTTCCGCTGTTTCTGTCTTTTCTGCCTATCTGTGTTGCCAGATAAGCAACTGGACCGGATTATTCGCTTTGGCAATAACAGGATTACAGTGGTGTTATTATTCTGTGCGGATCTTAACAACAACCTTAACTTTTGTCCTTCTTTATCGATATGTATTTCGATCTACAAAAACAATTTTTACAAAAAATGCACGTGAGCTTTCCATCATCGGTTTCCTGCCATTTGTATATTACGTTTTTGATTATGCTTCCACCAAGTTTTCAACTTTACTTTATTCCGGAAATAAAGCAGTTGTTGAGTTCATGGGATTTGCATTCTGCATTGCCTACCTGGTATTTCTCATCATCTACTTTCAGGAATATGAGAATAAACAGGAGATAACGCAATACAGCAATCTTCGTGAAATGCAGCTTCAATCCATGCAAAACGAAATTGAACAGGTAAAGATCAGCAGCCAGAGACTGGCGATCCTGCGGCATGATATGCGCCACCATCTGAGTATTATTCTGACCCAGCTGCAAAACGGACATCCGGATAAAGCACAGGAATACATCCATGAAATTAATTCTGCATATGACGATACGATCATCGCCGCCTATTCCGGAAATGAAATGCTGAACTCTGTGCTTTCCATTTATCATTCCCGTTTCACAGACAGAGGATTGTCTCTTATATGCAATGTTTCTACAGGAAAAGAACTTCCATGCTCCGATCTGTCCCTCTGTACAATCCTGTCCAATGCGCTGGAAAACTCCATGCATGCACTGGAGCAGCTGGAATCACCTTCAAAATGGGCCCGGCTTACTCTTTCACAGAAAAAGAATCACATTCTGTTCCAACTGGAAAATCCCGTAGAAAAAATTCCGGCATTTGTAGATGGAGTTCCGGTTTCTACCAGAAACGGGCATGGAATCGGTGTCAGGAGTATTATTTATTATGTGGAACAATTGCATGGACAGTGTCATTTTTCTATCGTGGACCATTGCTTTGTCCTGCGAATTATCATCTGACACAGGATTTCCACTGCCGGATACAATACATAACATTTATTCACTCACAGAAAGGTTTTGATAAAAATTATGAATATTGCAATTTGTGATGATGAAATACTCTTTACCCGGGAATTAAGTTCACTTCTGACTCACTGGGCGGAAAAAAATGATTTTTCACTTACCCTGTATCCATATTCCAACGGTGATGATCTGTTAACAGCTCTCCGGACAATTCCGGTAGATCTGATTTTTCTCGACATCATCATGCCATTATTAAACGGCATAGATACAGCAAGAGAAATACGCAGCATGGGACTGACTGTTCCTGTGATTTTTCTGACTTCTTCCAGAGAATTTGCCCTGGATTCCTATGATGTAAAAGCTTTTCATTATCTTTTAAAACCAGTAAATACTCTGAAACTTTTTTCTGTTATGGATGATTTTTTTAAAACTTATCATGTTCCGGCTGAAACTTTCGTCGCACATACTGCAGACGGATTCTGCTCAATTACGCTCAATGATGTAGATTATCTGGAAGCTCAGAATAAACAGGTTCTGGTCTGCCTTTCAAATGGAACTACTTTAAAAATCCGCGAATTATTTGTAAAGTGTGAAGGGGTCTTTACTCCGGAAAAAGGATTCTTTAAATGTCACCGAAGCTATATTGTAAACCTGTCCCACATAAAACAGTTCACAAGAACTATGGTCACTACCGGCATTTCCTCTGTCCCTATTTCCAGAAATAACTATTCTGCATTCAAAGATGCCTATTTTTCATATATGTTTGATTCCAACTCCGGTTAATCCGATAATTACAGCATTTGCGGGTTACCGTTCCATTTCATGTGCCTGTTTGTAGATTTCACAGGCAGCATAATTCACACATCTGTCATGTGCACAATCCATAAATGTGAGGGTTCTTTTATCTCCTTCCATCGTATATTCGCAGCAGACAGTCTGCCCTCCATTACATGTTCTGCAAAATCCCGAAATAAACTCTTCTTCTATCTCCATTTTATCCTCCTCAATTTTCCTTATGTCTCATTATCGTTCCGAGAAACAAAAATACAGGCAACAATATATTCGTTACTGTTCACAAATATTTTTATTTATTCGTCCGTTTTTTGTTGCATTTTACAACAAACAGATTTATAATCAGTATAACATAGAAATGTGCGGAAACACTATAACAAACATAAAATAATCGTAACTGTTCAGTACCTTCACAGTTACGAGTCAAAATCCATTAAAAATCGCCTTCGGCGATGGGATTTTGACTTGTATGTCTCGGGATTTTGGCATGTTCATGCCAAAACACCTCGCGGGATAGTAGACTGCTGAATAGTTACAAATAATCAAAAAAGAGGGAAAATGTCATGAACAGAGAACTTTATGATGAGGCAATACGCTCCAATATCCTGTCACGCAAACTAATCGAACAGTTGATGGAAAGTATGAATTACAGTAGTATCTCTTTTATCAACTGGACTGTAGAGGTACTAAAGATTATTAAAACACGTCTGGAACGCGGAGATAAAATCACAGACGAAGTATCCGGAATTACTTATGATATAAAATCTTTCCGAAATTTTGTAAGCACCAATTTTTCTTCCTATATTACAAGTCAGGTCTTTGATGCTCCTGATAAGGCAGAGAAAGTATATTTTTCTCTGGAAGCCACCGAAGACGGACATGCCTACAATATGGTTATGGCAAATTCATCAAAGGACAAAACATATAAGTGGATTTCCAGTCTCAGCGAACGCTTTTCATTAGTGGAGATGATCGCTACCGGAATTGTATATCTTAAAGATAACAGGACAGATACATATCAGCCATTTATTTCCGGAAATGGTAAGTACTGCAGATATGACGTAGAAAAAGGGCAGATTATCGAATTATAAAACGTTGAGATTGATTTGCATCTTATTATATTATGCATAATCTTAAGAATTGCATAATACAGAACAAACAACCATCATTGAGTCAGTACATACAAGAAAGAATCCTGCTTGCAGGATTCTCCGCCTGCGGCGGGTCGCTTCAGCGACATAATTCCTCTCCGTCGCAGTGCGATCCTGCCCGGAGGGCTTTTTTATGTTATAGGAACATTACAGAGTAATTTCCTATAACATAAAAAATCCCCTGCCATTCAGCAGGGGATTTTAATTTAATCATATTCAGATTAGTTGTTGATAAGTTTGTCTTCGCCATTCCAGCTGTAAAGTTTACGGATTTCTTCGCCAACTTTCTCAGACTGATGCTCAGAAGCTTTCTTTCTCATAGCTTTGAAGTGAACCTGTGCACCTGCATCAGACATATCAAGTAAGAAGTCTTTTGCAAATGTACCATCCTGGATATCAGAAAGAATTTTCTTCATAGCTTTCTTTGTATCTTCTGTGATGATCTTAGGTCCTGTGATGTAATCACCATATTCAGCAGTGTTGGAGATAGAATATCTCATTCCTGCGAATCCTGACTGATAAATCAGGTCTACGATCAGCTTCATTTCATGAATACATTCAAAGTATGCATTTCTTGGATCATAACCAGCTTCAACAAGTGTTTCGAAACCAGCCTGCATAAGTGCGCAAACACCACCGCAAAGTACAGCCTGCTCACCAAAGAGGTCTGTCTCTGTCTCTACACGGAATGTAGTTTCAAGAAGACCAGCTCTTGCTCCGCCGATTCCAAGACCATATGCCAGTGCAAGATCCTGAGCTTTTCCTGTGTAATCCTGCTCTACAGCGATAAGACAAGGTGTTCCTTTTCCAGCCTGATACTCACTTCTTACTGTATGACCAGGTGCTTTAGGAGCGATCATTGTAACGTCAACATTCTTTGGTGGTTTGATGCATCCGAAATGGATATTGAAACCATGAGCAAACATTAACATGTTGCCTTCTTCAAGGTTTGGCTCGATGGATTCTTTGTAAAGTTTAGCCTGTAATTCATCATTGATAAGAATCATGATGATATCTGCCTGTTTAGCTGCTTCAGCTGCTGTATATACCTTAAAGCCCTGCTCTTCAGCTCTCTTCCAGGATTTGCTGCCTTCATAAAGACCGATAATGACATCACATCCGGAATCCTTTAAGTTCAGAGCATGTGCATGTCCCTGGCTTCCGTATCCAATAATTGCAATTTTTTTACCATCCAGTAAGCTTAAATTACAATCTTCCTGATAAAAAATCTTGTTAGCCATTTTATTTTCCTCCTGCTAATCGTAAAAAATTTATCGTTAAGGGATGCTCCCCTAGCAAACTATAATATGTACTGTTTCTGAGATATTTTTCAATTTCCTGCGTTCCGAAAAGCCTTCCTGTCTTTCATCAGAAATAGGTTACATCCTGCGAACCTCTTGATAAACCGGTCATTCCTGTACGTGCAAGTTCGAGAATCTCGTAATCACCCATCAGCTCAAGAAATGCTTCCAATTTATTATGGTTGCCTGTCATCTCCAATATCATGGAATCCACACTTACGTCTGCAACTTTCGCATGGAAAACATCCGCTATGGAAATGAGTCCCTGTCTCTGCTCCGGTTTCGCAGCCACCTTGATCATCATTAATTCATGGCATACGCTGTTGTCCGGCTCCAGGATCTTAATATCTCTTACATCTACAAGCTTGGCAAGCTGATTCGTGATCTGCTCCAGAATCAGTTCATCCCCGCTGCACACAACGGTAATTCTGGAAAAACGCTCGTCCGCTGTTACACCTCCGGTAATGCTGTCGATGTTATAGCCTCTGCGGCTGAATAATCCAGATACTCTGGTTGTTACACCTGCAGTATTATCTACTAACAGGGATAATACTCTCTTCTGCATGTCCCACCTGCTTTCAACGTGTACATTTTCACCACGTTAATATAATAAATAGCTCGTATGGTTACCATTATATCAATAATCGTGATTTTGTCAATAAATTTTTCGCACAAAAACAAATGTCTTTCTGTGACAGCTTTTGTAAAAACATCGAATTAACTGCCTATATCAGATATTTATTTCTGAACTCTTCGATCATTTTCGGTTTCAGATAAAATACGGTCTGGAAAAACTTTTCCATAGAACCATAAGTCTTTTTCACTGTTTCAAAAACAGCAGCCAGATACTCCTCTTTTACATTATATATAATCGGAAGCTTCTCGGTCATTTTCTCATCTGCCTCCGGCCAGGTCTGTACAAGTCTCTGCATATATACCAGTTTGGGCTCCATATAACGGTTTGTGCGCAGATAGTCTTCATATATCACATCTTCCTCCACCCCCAGCAGACTGAGCAGAAAAGCAGTCCCGATCCCTGTACGGTCCTTTCCAGTTCCGCAATGCCACAAAACAGCACCTTTTTCCTGCCTGAAAAGAATATCGATAAACTTCGCATACTGTTTCAACACCAACTGATCCATGCATAAATTCCTGTACTGTCTGATCATATATTCTTCCATATCATCCGGGAGTCCTGCAAGCATTTTCACAAACTGTTCTCTGTTGCTGATAACCTGCACATCCTCATCCACAACCGGTACATGGTAGTATTCTACTTCTGCTATAATAGTATCCGGTTTACATTTTCTCTCTTCTGCCGAACGCAGGTCGATCACCGTCTTCAGATTGTATTCTTCTCTGAGTCTGTTCTTATCGCTCTCTGAAATATGATAAAGTTCCCCGCTTCTCAGAAGCCTCCTCGGCAGGATGTGTCTGTCATCAGCTGTAACGATCGCACCCAGATCTCTGGTATTCGGCAGACTATGAAGAGATATCCTGCCGCCCTTCGGGAAACCTGTTGCCATATCCGGGTTTAATATCTTAAGAATGCGGATACACTCATGAATCTCTTTTTCTGTCATATCGAACTTGTATCTCTTCTTACGTCTGGTAACAATTACAAGATAATTTACACTCAGCTGTCTGTCATCACCTTCATCTGCTCCCTCTTTTCGCATATATGCCCATACAATGTCTTTACATGGAAGATTGTTTATCATCATATGTCTGGTAAAAACCAGAAATCCATCTTCTATCCTTATCTTTCCATACTTCATGATCCACCACTCCACTGTCTGCAATTTTATTACTGTTCACTCTGCTCTTAGAGCGTGTCTGAAAAATCATTCCCACAATCTGCAAGGCATACTGGAACAGCAACCATTTTTTTCAGAATAACACAGAAATCGGAATTTGACAATTCCTGTCAAACGTTTATAATCATGGTGTTATTGTGATATAGCAATCACCTTATGAACCGTACTTTTTGTACAGAAATTATTTTTTTGAAAGGATTTATGAAAATGGAGAATCTTATTTTCTGTCTTAATGCTACAATCCCGATTTTTCTCACCCTGATGCTCGGGCTCTTTTTTCGGAAGATCGGACTCTTTTGATGACACCTTTGTCAGCCGTCTGAATAAGTTCGTATTTAATGCAGCTCTGCCTGCGCTTTTGTTTCTGGATATTGCAAAGTCAGATTTCTACAGTGTATGGAATACGAAATTTGTATTGTTCTGCTTCTTTGTCACACTGATCAGTATCGGAATTTCCACAGGACTTTCCTATCTGCTGAAACCGCGAAATATCCAGGGCGAATTTATCCAGGCTTCTTACCGGAGCAGCGCTGCGATCCTTGGAATTGCAATTATCCAGAATCTTTACGGAAACGCAGGAATGGCACCACTTATGATCATCGGAAGTGTGCCGCTTTATAATGTGATGGCAGTTATAACACTGTCACTGTTCGCTCCCGGCGGCGGTAAACTTGATACCGCAAAACTTATCCGAACCCTGAAAGGAATCGCCACGAACCCTATTATCCTTGGTATCCTGACAGGTATGGTATGGTCGCTGCTTCATCTGCCAATGCCAACAATTCTGAATACTGCCGTAGATAATCTCGGAAAAACAGCGACTCCTCTTGGGCTGATGGCCATGGGTGGCGCACTGAAATTCGGCAAGGCATTCGCAAGGCCGAAACCACTGATCGCATGTAGCTTTCTGAAGCTTGTGGGATATGAAGCTGTATTTCTTCCACTGGCTGTGCTTCTGGGATTTTCCCATGATATGCTGGTTGCGATCATTATCATGCTTGGTTCTGCCACTACTGTAAGCTGTTATATCATGGCCAAAAACATGGATTATGACGGCGATTTTACTTCCGGTGTGGTTATGACTACCACTCTGTTAAGCTCCTTTACCATGACAATCTGGCTTTATATATGCAAAAGCCTGGGACTGATCTGAGCCCAGGCTTTTTATGTTTATATTAGCTTCAGATATTCCAGTCCGTTTCTGATTCCATAATGGAACATATCCTGTGTAATATGATCAGCCAGAGCTTTTATTTTCTCTGAACCATTTCCCATGGCAACCTTCACGGCCGCATATTCAAACATGGCGAGATCATTATTGCTGTCTCCAAACACGATCGTATCCTCCCATGGAATATCAAAAGAGTCTGCACACTGCCGAGATCCCCATGCCTTGTTAAAGCCCTTTGGGACAAGTTCAATGGTGGTTCCCGCAATCCCTGAACCACTCTCATGACGGATAATGTCATAATACTCACTCAGTTCCCTACAGGCAGCTTCTGCATCACAGCCTTTTATCATTTTGGCACTGATCTTATTAATGCGCATACAATCTTCATTTCCCCTGATGGGACGCCATTTAGATCCTAAAGATTCTGTGATCAGATCCGTATACCAGTTCACATCTGTATTATATTCATCCTTATCATAATACATGAAATCTGCACCTTCCATAACCGGGACCAGACCATATCTGCGCAGGATTTCCACTGATTTTTTTGCAACTTCCGGGGGCATCTCTTTATTAAAAAGACGTTCTCCATCCTTTTCAATGGTAGCCCCGCAGGCACTGATCATACCGGTAAACGGAAGCTCTTCCAGATACCGGGAAACAAAGGCCCTGCTCCTGCCTGTGCAAAGCCATGCGTCATGACCGTTTTCTCTTAATTTCTTCAATGCCTCCTTTGTGCTCTGGGGTACACCCTTTTCCATATCGCAGAGTGTTCCGTCTGCATCAAAAACACTGCTTTTCTGTTCACTTTCTTATCTCCTGATTTTTATATTTACGTTTATCTGCCAGTGTACCTGCAAACTATGCAAAAAACACTGTCGCTGCCTTAACCAGGCTCTCTGTATCTTTCGCACCTGTTGTTTCATATACAGAATGCATGGCAAGCTGTGCCAGACCGATATCCACTGTTTTCACAGGAACCTGGGTATTGGAAATATTTCCCAGCGTGGATCCGCCTGCCATATCCGAACGGTTCACAAAGGTCTGGTACGGCACCTTTGCCCTGTCACAGATATCCTTGAAAATTGCAGCGGACACTCCGTCTGTACAATATTTCTGGTTTGCATTGTACTTGATCACGATTCCCTCATTCAGCACCGGACGGTTTACCGGATCTGTCTTATCCGTATAGTTTGGATGGAGAGCATGAGCATTATCTGCAGAAATCATAAAACTGTCTGCAAGTGCCATATAATATTCCTCCTGGGTACGTCCCAGTCCCATATTGATCCGCATCAGAGTATCCTTCAGGAAAGCAGAAGCAGCGCCCTGTCTTGTACTGCTTCCCACTTCTTCATTATCCAGCACACAATGTACAGAAATGCTTTCTTCACGATTTCCCTGCAGGAATCCCTCCATAGAAGAGAATGCACACTGCAGATCATCCAGTCTGGGTGCAGAAACAAATTCCTCATTTACTCCCCACAGAGTACCCGGAGTTCTGTCATAAAGAAACAGATCATGTCCCAGAATATCTTCTGTCTTTACTTCTGCGGCCTCAGCCACAGTTTCCATAAATCTGCCCTTTCCTTCCTTATCGCTGAAAAGAGGCAGCATATCCTTCTGCACATTATATTTATATCCGTCATTTACTTCCCTGTTCATATGAATGGCAAGATTAGGAATAACCAGCAGATCTCTGTCCACAGCCACCATCTTCTCTCTGATTTTTCCATCCTGACGGACGATCAGCCTTCCTGCCACTGACAGAGGTCTGTCAAACCATGGAGACAGAATCATTCCACCGTAACGCTCCACATTCAGTTTGATATAAGCATTCTCCACCTCTATCTCAGGATTCTCCTTAATCTTAAGGGAAGGGGAATCACTGTGGCTTGCCATAATATGAAACTTCCACACAGGCTTCTGCGGAATGGAAAAAGCTATGATCGCAGAATGATTTCTGGTCACATAATAATTTCCGCCTTTTTTAAGCTTCCAGTGATCCTCCTCTTTCAATTCTTCAAAGCCTTCTTTGTCAAGCCTTTTGGTCATCTCCGTCACTGCCTGAAATGCAGTAGGGCTTTTCTCTATGAATTTCAGTAACTTCTTTGCTGTTTTTCTGTACATAGTTTGATTCTCCATTTGAATGATTAATCAAGCGGATATTCGCAATCCGCTTCGCTACTTGCTCATAATCGAATAACTGCTTCGCAGTTTATCAGAAGGAGCTTGCACTCCTCCTGATACAAGCAAGTCCCCACCCACTGCTTATTACTTTTCGCAATTGAAGCAGGGGACTTACTTGATTCGGCTAAAATGCTACCTGATTTATACTGTTTCTTATTATAATCAGTCTGTCCTGGTAATAAAAACAGCAGTCATTATTTCCATAAGAAATATGTGCTGCTGTTTTTTATATCAGTCTTTAATGATCAGAGCCATAAAAACCAGATCTGTATTTCCTGTATTTGCAAGTGCATGTCCATGATTGTCCGGTGTGAATGTAATATCTCCTGCTTTTACCGGACGATAGGTACCGTTGTCATTGTATTCGCCCTGTCCCTGTAAAATATAGTAGGTTTCACTTTCTCCATGATGTTCATGATATCCCAGTGAACATCCCGGCTCCAGGGTTACCTGTGCATACAGTCCACATTTACCATTCAACTGTTCTGCATCAAGGATTTCTTTGATGATTACGTGACCATTTCCACCTGCCATGTGTTCTTCGCGTCTGATTTTCATAATTTTTTGCCTCCTGTAGATGTTTTCTCTTTTATAGAATTTCCATTGAATATATCATAGCACTGTTTGTAAAAAATGGCAAAGTAAATATCAATGGAACATTCAACAAAATATCGTTACTGGTTACTGTTCACTTTATTTTGCAGTATTTTCAGATTTGTTCAGAAGGCTGTCCAGAAGCTGCGAAATGGTCTGATTTAACACAGGATGTCGCAGATACGGAGCAATCTGATTCATTGGTACAAGAACGAAATCGCGGTTGTGCAGATCAATATGAGGAATATGAAGATCTGGCATATCAATAATTTCCTGATCATAAAACAGGATATCCAGATCCAGTGTCCTTGGTCCCCAGTGGATGATACGTTCCCTGTTTGCCGCCTGTTCTAACTGATGCAGTCTCACAAGCAATTCTCCAGGAGTAAGAAGTGTCCGCATTTTCAGAACTCCATTTAAAAATTCATCCTGATCAGTAACTCCGTAAGGTTCTGTAATAAGATAATCGGAAATTGCCTCTATACGGCATCCTTTTGTCTCTGCCAGACCACGGATCCCATTGTCTATATACATCTTTTTATCACCCATATTAGAGCCAAAAGCAATGTAAGCAGTATGCCATTTCCGTGTAATTTCCACAGATACGGTTTTCAAAGGAAGACCAACCGGTGCCCAGGGCTTTTCAATCTTCAGAGTAATTTTTTCAAGTCCGGAAAGAGAGCAAAGAAGCATTTCTGCAAGATTCTCTGCAAGAGATTCCAGAAGTTTATAAGTATGTTTTCTGGTGAAATCAGTGATCATATGGCTGACTTCGCCATAGTTTATGGAAGCAGACAACTCATCGGTTAATCCCGCCAGACGTGTTCTGGTAAAAAGCGTGGCAGAAATAACAAATTTCTGTCCCAGAACATTTTCCTCGGGATATACACCATGGTTTGCAAAAACCTCCAGCTCTTTAATTTCTATTTTGTCTAATCTGGTCTCATCCATAACAGCAAATCCTTTCTGTATGTTATTTATATTTACCATCTGTTTTGTGCCAGTAATTTATCTGCGTCCCAGGATTGCTTCTGTCATCTGGATCACACGCTTGTTTTCTTTAACATCGTGGACACGGACAAAAGAGCATCCCTTCATTACGCCAATTACACTGGTAGCCAAAGTCCCCTCCACGCGCTGATCTACAGGAAGATCCAGTGCCAGTCCGATCATGGATTTGCGGGATGTACCAAGGAGAACCGGAAATCCCAGATTCTGAAAAAGCTCCAGGTGATTCATTGCTTCCAGATTCATTTCAAATGTTTTTCCAAAACCAATTCCCGGATCAAGCATGATTTTTTCATCTTTAATGCCAGCCTGTCTTGCAAGATTGACACATTCCTGTGTTTCGGCGAGCATATCAATGAGAAAGTTTTGATATTCTGTATTAGATTTGTTGTGCATCAGGCAACAGGCCACATCATATTTTGCGATCACAGCTGCCATTTTCGGATCATATTTTAATCCCCAGATATCGTTAACCAGGTCAGCTCCTGCCTGGATAGAGCTTTCAGCAACACTGCTCTTAAAAGTATCTACAGAAACAGGAATGTCAAAATGTTTTTTGACCGCTTCAATAACAGGAAGAACTCTCAGTGCTTCCTCGTCAGCACTGACAGGAGTATGACCGGGACGTGTAGATTCGCCTCCGATATCAATAATATCTGCACCATCAGCAATCATTGCCTCTGTATGTTTCAAAGCTTCATCCATATGATTCCATTTGCCGCCGTCAGAAAAGGAATCAGGGGTAACATTCAAAATTCCCATTATGTAAGTATGATTCTTAGTATCAAAAAAACGGTTTTCCAATTTTCATGAGCAGAACCCATCCTTTCTTTTGTGCTTATGAAGAAGATCAGTATTCAATTTTCATATTTTTTTTATCATCAGACCAATAGCATTCGGAAGCAGCGGAACATAAAAAACAATTTCTGGACTGCTTATCCGCTTTATAAAGAAGTGCTGCCAGCGTACTGCAGGAATCTCCTTTTCGGTGATGTCCAATGGAAGACAGAATCAGTTCTTTTTCCTGTTCTGTAAAGTGCAGATCTGTCAGAATTTCCCGTGCGATTTCTACTCCTGCAATATCATGGGGAATGTTGTACTGATATTGCTGTGCACGTCCTATATCATGAAGAAGTGCTGCTGCATAGATAAGCTCTTTGGGCAACTCCAGATGTTCCTCCAGTGCATAAATGTACATCAACCGTGCAACATCCAGAAAA
>ENA-OQOA01000411-OQOA01000411.1-human-gut-metagenome-genome-assembly--contig:-NODE-411-length-19656-cov-6.145630_pt1 | contig 19656 bp, 20 predicted proteins | sample MGYA00242633_ERZ504888 | MGnify/ENA primary metagenome ERZ504888 (study PRJEB26092, sample SAMD00036372) | human gut metagenome | host: Homo sapiens | study: EMG produced TPA metagenomics assembly of...
CGGCATCCTGCACCAGAAAATCGGCCACACCGGAACCCTAGACCCGGATGCGACGGGCGTGCTTCCGGTCTGCCTTGGAAAGGGAACGCGTCTCTGCGATATGCTGACCGATGAAACGAAGACGTATGAAGCGCTGCTTCACCTTGGAATCGCAACGGATACGCAGGACATGAGCGGAACCGTGACAGCAGAAGCGCCGGTGACCGTGACGGAAGAAGAGGTGCGGGACTGCATCGCCTCGTTTGTCGGGGAGCAGCAGCAGGTGCCGCCGATGTATTCCGCGCTGAAGGTTAATGGAAAGAAACTCTACGAGCTGGCGCGGGAAGGCATCGAGATCGAGCGGAAGGCCCGCACGGTGCACTTTTACGAGATCAGCATTCTGGAAGTGAAGCTTCCGCTGGTGCGCATGGAGGTAACGTGTTCGAAGGGAACGTATATCCGCACCCTGTGCCACGATATCGGCGAAAAACTGGGCTGCCACGGATGTATGGAGCAGCTGATCCGCACGAGAGTCGGCCAGTTTGACAGAAACGGAGCGCACACGCTTGACGAGATCGCAGCGATTGTCGGTGAGGGCCGCCTTTCGGAGATCCTCGTGCCGGTCGATGAAATGTTTGCCGCGCTGCGCAGCTTTGCAACAGCGGACGATCATGCGAAAAAGCTTGCGGAAAACGGAAATCCGCTGAAACCGGCGCAGATCCGCGAAATCGGGGAAACTGCTTCCGGCGGGGACTTCGCAGAAGACGAGGAGTTCCGCCTTTATCTCGATGACGGAACGTTTGTCGGTATTTATCAATACAGACCATCACAAAACTTAACCAGACCGGTCAAGTTATTTCTGGAGAGAACATGAGATATCTAACAAAAACACTGGATTTTGACAGCAGAGGGGACAGCGTTGTAACCCTGGGAAAATTTGACGGCCTCCACCGGGGGCATATGCTTCTGATCCGCCGTGTCCTTGCAATCGGCAGAACGGAAAGACTGGAAACGGTTGTGTTTACATTTGACGTGCCGCCGCAGTCGAAAGTGCAGCATGTCAAGCCGCATCAGCTGCTGACGAATGAGGAGAGAAGAGCCCGCCTCGAACAGCTTGGCATGGACTGCCTTGTGGAATGCCCGTTTGTGGATGAAGTGATGCACATGACGCCGGAAGCCTTTATCAAAGAGATTCTGGTGGATAAGCTGCACGCGAAAAAAGTTGTTGTGGGAAAGGATTTCGGTTTTGGCTACAAGAGAAGCGGCACAGCCGAAATGCTGAAAGAAATGGGCCCGTCCCTTGGTTTTGAAACCGAGATCATCGAAAAAGCAGAGGAAAACGGCCGCGAGATCAGCAGCACCTGGGCACGGGAAGAGCTGGAACAGGGCAATATGGAAGCCGTGAGCGGTCTGCTCGGCTACGATTACGCGGTTCACGGCGAGATTGTCCACGGTCATGCACTCGGCAGAACGATCGGCGTGCCGACCATCAATCAGATCCCGCCGGCAGAAAAGCTGCTTCCGCCGTTCGGCGTCTACGTTTCCGAGGTGAAAATCGAAGGAAAAATTTATTACGGTATCACAAACATCGGTGTTAAGCCGACGGTACAGGAAAAATTTACCGGCGTGGAGACGAATCTTTTTGACTGCAGCGAGGATCTCTATGGAAAACAGGCGGAGGTTTCTCTGTTAAAATTCCTGCGCCCGGAGCAGAAATTTGCTTCGATCGACGCGCTGAAAAACCAGCTCGATCATGATGTTGCGGCAGGAAAAAAATATGTAGAAAAAAAGTTCGCTCAGCAGTGAAACACTTGCTGTTTCGCTGCGTAAGAAAGTGATTCAGGTGTGAGCAGCTCTCCTTTTGCGAAGCAAAACTTAAAATGAGAGCTGCGAAAGTTACAGTTCGGAGAACTGTAATTACGTGAAAATTCATCGCGAAAACATCTGATTTTAGTATTTACAATTCGAAAAGCGTATGCTATACTAATCGAGTATGCGGGACAAAAAAGATCCCCGGACCCTGATTCAGAGGCAGGACACTCCGACCACTTCTTAGTCAGCGGTGCAATCAAAATAACAGGAGGAATTTAAAATGATTTCGAAAGAAAAAAACAGGCAATCATCAAAGAGTATGCAAGAACTGAGGGAGATACAGGATCACCGGAAGTACAGGTAGCTGTTCTTACCGCAAGAATCGAGGAGCTCACTGAGCATCTGAAAGTTCACCACAAAGATCATCACTCCAGAAGAGGTCTTCTGAAAATGGTTGGTCAGAGACGTGGTCTGCTTGACTACTTAAAGAAAACTGATATTGAAAGATACCGTGCTTTAATCGAGAAGTTAGGAATCAGAAAATAATCAGCTTGGAACAACGGGCGGGATACATTTTCCGCCCGTTTCTTTGCTTGTAAGATCAAAGACGCAAACGACATGGAGCCATTCTGAGCTGCATTGCATCCGTAAGAAGCTGCCAGTGGCAGGTTCTGGAGGTGCAGGAATTTTATCCGAGACCACTGAAAAACACATTGAAAAGCTGCATCCTGTCCGTATTCCGGTGTGCTTTTCAGTTGTTTCGGAAATTCTGCTCAGAAGAAAAAAAGGAGATTATTTATGTACAAGAGTTTTTCTATGGAACTGGCAGGCAGAACCCTGACCGTAGACGTAGGCCGTGTAGCAAAACAGGCAAACGGCGCAGCATTTATGCATTATGGCGATACTGTAGTTCTTTCTACAGCAACTGCATCTGAGAAACCGCGTGACGGCATCGACTTCTTCCCATTAAGCGTTGAGTACGAAGAGAAGATGTACGCCGTTGGAAAAATCCCGGGCGGATTCAACAAAAGAGAAGGAAAAGCAAGCGAGCACGCAATTCTGACCAGCCGTGTCATTGACCGTCCGATGCGTCCGCTGTTCCCAAAAGATTACCGCAACGATGTTACATTAAACAACATGGTAATGTCCGTAGATCCGGAGTGTGATCCGGAAGTAGTCGCAATGCTGGGTTCCGCAATCGCAACCTGCATTTCCGACATCCCGTTTGACGGTCCGTGTGCCATGACTCAGATCGGTATGATCGACGGCGAGTTCATCGTAAACCCGACTCTCGCACAGAAAGCCGTATCCGACCTGAAACTGACCGTAGCTTCCACCAGAGAGAAAGTCATCATGATCGAAGCCGGAGCAAAAGAGATTCCGGAAGCAAAAATGATCGACGCCATCTACAAAGCACACGAAGTAAACCAGGAAATTATCAAATTCATCGACAGCATCGTAGCAGAGGTTGGAAAACCGAAACACGCTTATGAGAGCTGTGCTATTCCGGAAGAGCTGTTTGCAGCGATCAAAGAGATCGTTCCTCCGGCAGAGATGGAAGAGGCTGTTTTCAGCGATGACAAACAGACAAGAGAAGAAAACATCCGCGTCATCACCGAGAAACTCGAGGAGGCATTTGCCGACAACGAAGAGTGGCTGGCAGTATTAGGCGAGGCTGTTTACCAGTATCAGAAAAAGACCGTTCGTAAGATGATCTTAAAAGACCACAAACGTCCGGACGGCCGTGCGATCACAGAAATCCGTCCTCTGGCAGCAGAGGTTGACATTATCCCGCGTGTTCATGGTTCCGCTATGTTCACCCGTGGACAGACTCAGATCTGCAACGTAACAACACTGGCTCCGCTTTCCGAAGCACAGAAATTGGACGGACTGGATGAGTTCGAGACCTCCAAACGTTACATGCATCAGTACAACTTCCCGTCCTACTCTGTAGGTGAGACAAAACCGTCCCGCGGACCGGGACGTCGTGAGATCGGCCATGGTGCTCTGGCAGAACGTGCCCTGGTTCCGGTACTTCCGACCGAGGAAGAGTTCCCGTACGCAATCCGTACCGTATCCGAGACCTTCGAGTCTAACGGTTCTACTTCCCAGGCAAGTATCTGTGCATCCACCATGTCTCTGATGGCTGCCGGTGTACCGATCAAAAAACCGGTTGCAGGTATCTCCTGCGGTCTGGTAACAGGCGAGACCGATGATGATTACCTCGTACTGACCGATATCCAGGGTCTCGAAGACTTCTTCGGCGACATGGACTTTAAGGTAGCTGGTACCCACGACGGAATCACTGCAATCCAGATGGATATCAAGATCCATGGACTGACCCGTCAGATCGTAGAAGAGGCGATTGCCAGAACGAAACAGGCAAGAGAGTACATCCTGACCGAGGTTATGGAGAAAGCGATCGCAGAGCCGCGTAAGACGGTCGGCGAGTTCGCTCCGAAGATCATCCAGATGATGATCGACCCGCAGAAGATCGGTGAAGTTGTCGGCCAGAGAGGAAAGACCATCAACGCCATCATCGATGAGACCGGCGTAAAGATCGACATCACAGACGACGGTGCAGTTTCCATCTGCGGAACCGAGCAGGCTATGATGGATCAGGCAAAGAAATATATCGAGATCATCGCAAGCGACTTTACCGAGGGACAGATCCTGACCGGAAAAGTTGTCAGCATCAAAGACTTCGGTGCTTTCCTTGAGTTCGCACCTGGAAAAGAAGGTCTGGTACACATCTCCAAGCTCGCAAAACAGCGTGTTGAGAAAGTAGAAGACGTTGTCAGCCTTGGCGATGTTGTAAAAGTAGTCTGCATGGGCAAAGATAAAATGGGCCGTGTAAGCTTCAGTATCAAGGATGTTCCGGCAGACGCGAAATAAATAGATCTGCCAGACGATAAAGAGCGGGGAACACAGAAAAAGGGATCTGCAAAACGGTTCGTTTTTCTGTGTTTTCTTATGTCCAATAGGAGTGAAAGCTATGAGATACCATAATATAACGAAAGACGATATGCTGAACGGAGACGGCCTGCGCGTCGTGCTCTGGGTCGCCGGATGCGGTCATCACTGCAAGGGATGTCAGAATCCGATTACCTGGGATCCAAATGGCGGCATCCCGTTTGATGACGCGGCAAAGGCAGAAATTTTTGAACAGCTGGACAAGGACTACATTTCCGGCATCACCTTCTCCGGCGGAGATCCGCTGTATGAGGCAAACCGGGCGGATGTGACGGCTCTGGCAAAAGAGATCAAGGAAAGATATCCGAAAAAAGATATCTGGGTTTACACCGGATATGAGTGGGAATCCGTCTGTGATCTGGAACTGATGGATTACACGGACGTGGTTGTGGACGGCCGCTTTATTCTTGCCCAGAGGGACGTTACCTTGGAATGGAAGGGCAGCCCGAATCAGAGAGTCATTGATGTGAAAAAGACGAGAGCACGCGGCGAAGTCGTACTGTTCGGCGAAAAGTAGTCACGCAAAAAGAAAAGGAGACGCTTTATGGAAACCATTAAAATTCAGTATTTAAACGATGAAATTGAGCGCCTGCGCTATATCGACGGAAAGTCCGACTGGATCGATCTGCGCGCAGCAGAGGAAGTGGAGTTAAAGGCCGGAGAATTCAAGCTGATCCACCTCGGCGTTGCCATGCAGCTGCCGGAAGGCTATGAGGCGCATATTGTGCCGAGAAGCAGCACCTTCAAGAACTTCGGTATTATCCAGACGAACCACTGCGGTATCATCGACGAGAGCTACTGCGGACCGAACGACTGGTTCTACATGCCGGCGTACGCCCTGCGCGACACCGTGATTCATGTGAATGACCGCATCTGCCAGTTCCGCATCGAGAAACACCAGCCGACCATCGGCTTTGAAGAAGTTGACCACTTAAACGGCGAGGACCGCGGCGGAATTGGAAGTACCGGAAAAAGATAACAACAGACGAAATAAAAAGAGCCTCCGGGTGTCAGAAAATCTGACATTTCCGGGGGCTTTTTGTTGCGGGCACACCAAACATGTACATGGCATATCAAATACGATCCGGATCCGGCGAATCTGGTTTATGTTTTGAATGCTATTGTTTCATCTGTACCGTATTGTTTGTGATTTTGAATTTTTTGAAACTGTTGATAAAACTTGAAATCCTGCTGTATCCGTACTGCTTCACATCGAAGCCCGGGAAACGGTTCCGCAGGGCATCGTGAATAATGCTGAGGTTGTCGATATGACCTCCGTTGGAGCAGATCAGATCCGTGATACATTTTTCGATCTGCTGGCGCGATACGGTGTTCTGGCGTTCCTTTACGAGGTAATTATGACCGGTTTTCAGCACTTCGATATCGTTCATGCTTTCTAGAAACGTGGAAAGTTTGGAATAACCGTAATTTCGAACGTCAAACTCTGAGAATTTCTTCTGCAGGATACTGCCGATCTCACTAAGTGTCGTATTTTTTCCGTGATCATTGTTCTCTGTCAGTACACGGGAAACCGTCCGCTCAATTTCTGCCTTGCTTGTAATGGAAGGGGGTTCGTCCTGAGAAGTGCCGTAGCGCGCCGGATTTTCCGAGACAGCGGTAATCGCAGGGGAGATATCGTCCTCGTTCTGGGAAATGATTTCGAGAATTTTAAAGGCATCGCACGCAACGCGGAAGGAAGAAGGGGTTTTCTGCTCGCCCATGCCGAGCACAAACATGCCGGATTCACGCAGACGCTGCGCCAGCTTGGTAAAATCAGAGTCCGAAGAAACCAGGCAGAAGCCCTCCACATTTCCGGAGTAGAGGATGTCCATGGCATCGATGATCATCGCGGAGTCAGTTGAATTTTTTCCGTTCGTATTGCTGTACTGCTGGATCGGATTGATCGAGTAGCGCAAAAGCTGCTCTTTCCAGCTCTTTTTCGAGATATCGGTCCAGTCCCCGTAGATCCGTTTGTACGTGGCAACACCCTGGTCGGAAACCTCGTCCAGGATATATTTGATGTATTTCGGGGAAACATTGTCCGCATCGATCAATACGGCAAACCGGCTGTCTTTCTGTTCCATAGATTCTGTCCTTTCTGCGGCTTGAATAGTTACGAAAATAGATATCTCTAGTTTAGTACATTTCGGCCTACAAATCAACCGGGAGTTTAACCGAATCAAGTAAGTCCCCTGCTTCCATTGCGAATATCTGCTTGACAATGACAAAAAAACTTGTCAAAACTATTGACAAATAAAGTTGTCAATAGTAGAGTAGTAGATGACAAGAAAAGTTGTCAAATAGAGAGCTCATCTAAAAACAAAGTGAAAGGAGATACTGCGATGCCGCTGTACAATCAGTTAAAAGAGTACCGTTCGAAGCTTGGCATCAACCAAGCCGACCTTGGAAAAATGGCGGGAGTATCGAGACAGACCATCAGCCTGATTGAGCGGGGAGACTATTCACCGTCGGTGACACTGGCATTAAAACTTGCAAAAATCTGTGAAGTAAAAGTAGAAGATATTTTTCAATATGAGGAGGATGAACCATGAAAGAAAAACAGGGGAACAAACCAAATTCCTACGGAAAGCTGACGAAGCGGATGCTGATTTATCTGGGAATCGGCGGAGTCTGCGGTTTTTTTGTCGGAATTTTTATGACGTTCGGTGTGAAAAATGGCATGAGTGATCTGAGCGATCTGGTCCGCCCGCTGGCACTGCCGATCATTGCGGTAATTTTCGTTGTAAGCATTGTCCTGATGGAATTTTACAGCCGGAAATTAAAGGATACGATGAAGCATCTCGAAGAAGCAGAGGATGAACAGTACGAAGTCTTAAGCTATGAAGAAGAGAAATACGGCGCGATGCTGATGAACTGCAATGTGATTTCGCAGGTCTGCGATATCATCGTGCTGACATTTACCTTTTCCCGTTCTTGGCTGGAAGAAGCATCGGGAAAAGAGCTCGCCGGATTCCTGGCAACCTGTGCTCTGTTTTGTATCAACTTCTTTCTCTATGGCTATTATCAGATGCGTTATGTAAAAATGGTTCAGGCAGCTCACCCGGAGAAGAGAGGCGATATGAACTCAAAAAACTTCCAGAAAGACTGGATGGCAAGTTGCGATGAGGCAGAAAAAGAGATGGTATATCAGAGTGCCTATAAGGCCTATATGGCGCTGGGCAAGATGATTCAGATCCTGCTGTGTGCGACGATGATCCTGCATCTGGTGTTCCATACCGGTATTCTCGCAGTCATTGTCGTGGGCGTCATTTATCTGACGATGACACTCACATATCATCGTTCCTGTGTAAGTCTGCAGAAAGCAAAACTGAATCCGTAATCCTGTAAATACAAAAAACTGCGTGGAATGCATTTCAAAATCGTGCATTCCGCGCAGTTTTGCGTTTGGTATGAAAAAATGTCAGCTGATCGGAGCCGTCGGTGTCTTTGTCCCGTACTTTTTGTCGATATCCTTCATGACAAACAGATACGAAACACCGGTAAAGATAGCTGCCGTCAGCCAGGCTGCCGGGTCACAGAAGCAGGCGAGCGGGTAGCTGATGACTTTCATGGCAATCACAGCTACAATAAGGCGCGCAAAGAGTTCAGAAACACCGCCCATCATAGGCAGAAAGCCGTAGCCGCAACCCTGCATTGCATTTCGGAAAATAAAGATGGTGCAGAGCGGTACATAAAAAAGAGCACACATATAGGAATAAGTCTTTGCCCATGGCATCATGGCGGCCATATCGACATCACCCGAGAAGAAGAGGGAAAGACATGGCTTCAGAAGAAGGAAGACGAGAACAGCGGCTGCGATCGAATATGTGATGGAAGTCAGAAGTGCAGCGCGAACTCCCTTTTTAATCCGTGGAATATCGCCCTTTCCGAAATTTTGCCCGCTGTAGGTTGCCATCGTCTGTCCCATTGCGGAAAAGCCCTGTGTGACCAGATTCTGCAGCTTACAGGCCGCCGTAAAAGCGGCAACCGCCTCCGAGCCGAACAGGTTAATGGCAGCCTGCATAATCATTGTACCGGATGCGGTGATGGCAAACTGGAGTGCCATCGGAATGCCCATCGAGAGCTGATGGCGGGAATCTGCCGCATGAAGCTTCCAGTGGTGTTTTTCCGGCCACATATCCGGCATGGAGCGATAAATATAAAAAAGACAGAGCACAGCAGAAATTCCCTGGGAGAAAACGGTTGCATATCCGGCTCCCGCAACGCCCATTTTAAAACGAATGATGAGAAGCAGATCCAGAAGAACATTTAATACAGCCGAAAAAATCAGGAACATCAGCGGAGTCTGGCTGTTTCCTACTGCACGCAGATAGGAGGAAAGCAGATTGTAAAAAATCGTAGCGATCAGGCCACCGCAGATAATCATAATATAGGAATAAGCGTCCTGAAAAATATTTTCCGGTGTGTTCATGAGATGCAGCAGCGGCCGCATGGAGATCATGCTGAAGAACGTCAGGACAACCGTGAAAAGGAGAGCCAGTAGAATGCCGTTTGCCACACTTCGCTTTACTCCGCGCGTATCCTTTGCACCGAACCGTTGCGATGTCAGAACCGTAAAGCCTGCTGTGATGCCCTGCGCAAATCCAAGCACCAGGAACATAATCGTTCCCGTAGAACCAACTGCAGCCAGTGCATCCGCTCCGACATATCGGCCAACGATAATCGTGTCTGCCATGTTGTAGAGCTGCTGGAAAATATTTCCGATAATCAGCGGCAGCGTAAACTGCAGAATGACCGGAAGCGGACTTCCCTTTGTCATGTCTTTTTCCATGAGAAAACCTCCTCGAAATGATGGTAAAATAAGTTTTATCTTCGCTTAAAACGAAAGTTATTTTATCACATTCTGAAGAGGTTGTCATATCCTTATTTTGACATTTTTTCTGCGAAATTTGACGAAGGGAAAAGTGAACGACTTGAATAGACAGTTATAAAAATTTGTCATATGCAGACTTTATTTTTTCCGCCATTTGCTGCAGCCTTTGCGCGCGTAGACCGAAAATACGAACTGCAAGATCACCGCAGGAAAGTATAGTTGCGCCGCCGTCAATTTTCGGATCGGAGGCAAGAAATTCCCGGATTTCATCCAGAAGGGTATCTGCGTGCTCCGATCGTGAGAGAAAGAGATTTACGTCTCGAGTCCCTGCGAGTGTGAATACGTACCGATTGGAAATAAAGCATCGTTGATCTGAAGAAGATAAAAATTAAGTTCGGACATAAAAAGTCTCCTGAAAATCATAAGATACGGAATGAGCCTGCCCGCGAAAAGAGGTCGGCCCATTCTTCCGAAGGTACGGACAAAAACCGCATCAGTGATGATGGTTGTGGATGGATGCGGAAATCCGCTGGTCAAAATCGAGCTTTTTCACCTCTTTTTCTTCACCGGGCTCAAAACGGACCGAAGTTCCGGAGGGAAGAATCACCGGACTTATCGGAAAAAACGGAGCAGGAAAGAGCACGGCGATCCGCCTGATGCTCGGCCTTGTAAAAGCGGAGAGCGGAACGATCGAACTCTTTGGAAAACCGATCACAGAGATCACACTGCAGGACCTGCAGAAAATCGGTGTATCGCTGGCAGAGTCGGGCTTCAACGGGCAGTTTACGATCGCGGAGCTGCTTGGCACCATCACGGGAAACGTTCCTGGACAGGCGGGAATTTTTGCGGTAAGCATCGCAGTTGTGCTGATTTCGTATGGGATCAGTGTAAGATTTATGGAGAAACGGGAGATTTAGAGAAATTCAAAGACGCCGGATTTCATGTTTGTATGTGAAATCCGGCGTTTTTGACGTGAGGAAAAACAATACGGAAACTTGAAAAAACTGCCGTGATATGGTATTCTCATAGAGTCGTTGACTCGAAAATAATAGAAGAAACAAGAGGAAAAACATGAAGAAATTATTTGCACAGATTGTGAAATTCGGTATCGTCGGCGTTATCAGCTTCGGCATCGACTACGTGACCGGTCTTATTGTCCTGAATCTTGTGATGGCGCTGACTTCCAGCTCTTACTTTGAAGCGGCATCCCTCATCGGTTCCGTTGCCGGATTTACCGTATCGGTCATTGCAAATTACATTTTAAGCTTCAAATTTGTCTTTGAGCGGAAAGAAGACATGAACAAAAAGTCGAGTTCATCACCTTCGTCGTCCTTTCCCTGATCGGCATGCTGCTCAACAGTTTCCTGATCTGGATCGTCGTAGGCCCGATCTACGGCGGTAATGTTGCACTGCAGCAGAACATAGGCCATAACCTGATCTACACAATCGCGAAAGTATTCGCGACGGCGATTGTTATGGTATACAATTTTGTGACCAGAAAAATATTTCTGGAGAAAAAGTGATTTTGAAAAGAGTTTGAAAAAGGCAGCGGAGAAAAACGCTGCCTTTTTTGAAAAAAGAAAGGCTGGTGCGTAAAAAAATGGAACATTCGATCTTACAGACAGTATTGTGGAGTTACCTGATTTGTATTAATATCATTACCATAGCAGTCTATGGAATCGACAAACGAAGTGCGGTGCGGGGAAAATGGAGAATCCGCGTTTCCACCTTGCTTGGACTTGCGGCAGCCGGCGGCTCGGTGGGAGCCTTGCTGGGCATGCACCTGTTTCATCACAAGACAAGAAAAAGAAATTCACGAGTGGAGTCCCGCTGATGCTGGCGGCGCAGATCCTTCTTCTTTTCTTTCTGGCAAAAGCAGGTCTGCTGTTTTTTGCATAGAGAGCAGCAGAATTTGAAAGAGGGTTAAAAAAATGAGAGAAGAACAAACGAAGGCGACAACAGAACGCCTGATTTTTCACGTAGATGTCAACAGCGCCTTTTTATCCTGGGAGTCGGTGCGGCGGATCCAAGAGGGACTGCCGGATCTGCGGGACATTCCTGCCTGTATCGGCGGCGATCCGACGAAGCGGACAGGAATCGTTGTGGCAAAGTCGATCCCGGCGAAAAAATGCGGTGTCCAGACCGGTGAACCTGTGGCAATGGCACTGCGGAAATGTCCGAACATGGTCATTGTCCCGAGTGATTTCGACCTCTACGTCAGGTGTTCCCGTGCCTTCAAGAAAATCTGCGCCTCCTACACCCCGGTCATGGAATCCTTTTCGATCGATGAGGTATTCCTCGATATGACGGGAACTTCCCTTCTGTATCCGGACCCGATTGCGGCGGCGCACGAAATCAAGGACCGGATTTACGAGGAGCTTGGATTTACCGTCAATATTGGAATCTCCACAAATAAACTCCTGGCCAAAATGGCATCTGATTTCGAAAAACCAAACAAAGTACACACTCTGTTCCCAGAAGAAATCCCCGAAAAAATGTGGCCGCTTCCGGTACGCGAGCTGTTGTTCCTCGGAAAAGCATCCGAAAAGAAACTGATCGAGGCCGGAATCCGCACAATCGGAGACCTGGCGCATGCGCGCGAAGCGGATATCCAGACGCTGATCGGCAAGAAAAACGGCCATCAGCTCTACCAGTACGCCCGCGGCATCGATGATTCCCCTGTAAAAGCGCAGCCCGACGAGGCCAAAGGCTTCAGCGCCGAGACGACCTTCAACGAGGACATCATCTCCATCGAACAGGTGAATCCGATCCTTCTCGCCCAGTGCGATATCGTAGCCGCCCGCATGCGTCGGAAAAGAAAAATGCACCTCCGTTTCCGTAACGTTTCGCACTCTCGAGTTTCGAAACCGTTCACACCAGACCAAACTCCCCAATGCGACAGATGTGACAGATGAAATCTACCGCTGCGCCAAACAGCTCTTCCGCGAATCCTGGAAAGGCGAGCCCCTCCGCCTGATCGGCGTCGCCGTGACCGGTCTTACCGAAGACGATTTCGAACAGCTCTCCCTCTTCGAAGATCCCGAAAAGAAGGAGAAAAGCCGTAAACTCGATGCCGCCCTCGACGCGATCCGCCAGAAATACGGCAACGACAAAGTCACCCGCGCGAGCATCCTGAACGGCACACAGGGGATTGCGAGAAAAGCGAAGGCAGAGATGAAAAATGATGCGGAAAGCTGCGAGCTGAGAAATCAGCATAGTTGATTTCCCCTGGTGAGTGGAAGAAATTCTGCGAACCTTGGAAAGCTGATAATCATCTGTGCGAGGTATCTATCCCCAACCGGGAGATTGCTGCAGGAAGGGGTTACGGAAGTCATCAAACTTGGAATCGCCTTTTCTGGAAAAAATGTAAAAATTTGGACGGTATAAAAACAGGAGAAGACAAAACAGGGGGAAGCAAAATGAAAAAATTAACAACGGTAAAGATATGGCAGTTCGCAGCAGGCCAGTTTGGATGGGCGCTGCTGTCTGGTATCATATCGAACTGGCTGGTGTACTTTTATCAGCCGGATGAAACCGCAATCAGCCAGGGACAGACGGTATTCATACCGCAGGGTCTGGTGATTTTCGGGGTTTTTACCATCATTGGAGGGATCACAGCCTTCGGAAGAATTTTTGATGCATTCACTGATCCGATGATTGCGTCCTGGTCAGATCGGTGCACTTCAAAAAACGGACGGCGGATCCCGTTCTTAAAAGGCGCGTCCCTGCCGCTGGCACTTTCCACCGTGCTGGTGTTCTGGTCACCGGTGAATGAAAACAGCTGGATCAATGCGGCATTCTTGTTTGGTATGATTCTGGCATATTACCTTTCGATCACGGCATACTGTACTCCGTACAATGCCCTGATTCCGGAACTGGGCCATACACAGCAGGAACGCCTGAATATATCCACCATCATTTCTTTCACCTTTATTGCAGGAACCGCTGTGGCCTATCTGGCACCGGCGATCTGGGGTACGCTGATTCCTTCCTTCGGAAGAGTAAATGCAATCAGGATCACTTTCACAGCCATGGCAGCGGCAGCATTCGTATGCATGCTTGTGCCGGTATTCTGCATCCGGGAAAAAGATTACGTAGATACCGTTCCCTCGAAGGATTCGGCTTTTCGTTCCCTTACAGCAACCTTTCGGAATGGAGAATTCCGGAAATTTGTAGGATCTGATATCTTTTACTGGATCGCCCTCACCATGTTCCAGACGGGCCTTCCGTTTTTCGTTACCAGTCTGCTGAAACTCCCGGAGACAATGACAACACTGTATTTTGTGGGAATGACCGCACTGTCGCTTGTCTTTTACGTTCCGGTCAACAAGCTGACACCGAAACTGGGCAAGAAAAAGATGATTCTGTTTGCATTTGCTGTTTTCAGCCTTGCATATTTTTACACAGGTTTTATGGGAAACATCCCATTCATCCCGGAAACCGTACAGGGTCTGATTCTGACAGTCGTGGCAGCACTTCCCATGGCGATTTTCGGTATTCTGCCGCAGGCAGTTGTCGCGGATATCGCACAGAGCGATGCAGTTACCTCAGGAAGCAGCCGAGAGGGAATGTTCTACGCAGCCCGGACCTTCGCTTTCAAGCTGGGCCAGAGCCTTTCCATGCTGATTTTTACCGCAGTCTCCACCATCGGAGCGGGAACTGGAACCGGCTACCGGATTGCCGCATTCGGTGCAGCTGTATTCTGCGGCGCAGGCGGACTGATACTGATGTTTTACGATGAGAAAAAGATTAACTGCGTGATCAACGGAAAAGCATAGGTCAGTACTCAGCACGGCGGCCTTTTTTATGTGTAGAAGCTATTCGGCATAAAGGAGAAAGGATCACAGGTGATACAGACCAGATGCTGCGGCAGCTGCAGTTTCACATTATCTCGAAATCAGCTCCTCCGCATGCTTTAACGCATCCGAAATATTCGAACAGAAATTTTCTTCCCCGACAAGATCCACAAAGCCGGATTTTTTCATCACCTTCATCGGCTGCTCATTCACATGAGAGAAGACGAGGGTGATCCCTTTCGATTCGCAGAGCTTCGTCAGATTCTGTAGTGCATTCATGGCTGTACTGTCGATCGCCGGTACGCTCCGCATCCGGAGAACGAGACATTTTGTGAAATCCTTTACCACGATGTGCTCAATCGCATCCGCCGCGCCAAAGAAGAGCGGTCCTGTGATCTCGTATACACGGACTTCCAGCGGCAGCTTCTGCAGATGTTCATCCACCGCCGGGGAATCATCGTCCACATAGACCCAGCTGTCGGCGTGCGTCCGCCGTTTTTGATATTTGCCGCCGTTCTGGCAATCACTCCCGTAGCCGGAATACCGCCGAAAAGCGCAGAAGCAATATTTCCGGCACCCTGTGCAATCAGCTCTGTATCCGAACGATGCTTGCTGTTGATCATGCCGTCCGCAACAACACAGGAGAGAAGCGACTCAATCGCCGCAAGCACCGCGATCGTAAACGCATTTGGAATCGCCGACTGAATCAGTTTCATGTCAAAAACCGGCAGATGAAGCGCCGGAAGCAAGAACCTTTCAAGTATAGCATAAGAGACGGGAAGCAGGAAACCTTAAAAGGAATTGTTTACCTTTCTATACAATCATGTTATGCATGACATTGCACACAGCCGGCAGAAAAATCCGAATGGAAAATTTTTCTGTTACTTTTTTGATTTTTTCAGTGACTTTCCTCTATGATCTATGGTACACTAATCCATGCGTGTTAAAAACGAGAATAGAATATCAAATGGAGGAAATCTCAAAATATGAGCAAAAAGAAAGGCGAAGGCCTGAAATCATTCAACAGGGGATTTAACGTGCCGGATACCTACATTATCATCTTTTTTGTGGTGGTTATCGCGGCCGTCATGACTTTCCTCGTCCCGAAAGGCTATTACGAGACGGAGGATGTCACATACCTGATGAACGGGGTAGAAAAAACCCGTACCGTCATCAAAGACGGAAGCTTCCAGTATCTGACCGATGCTGCCGGAAAACCGGTCACAGAAGGCGTTGCACTGTTCAGCGGCGACGGCGGAACCGGATTTTTCAATTACATGTATAACGGAATTATCAGCAGCTCCGCCATCGAAATCATCGCATTTCTGATGGTAGTCGGCGGCGCTTTCGGTATCATGATCCGCACCGGAGCCGTTGAAGCCGGTCTGATCGGCCTGATCCGTAAAGCAAAAGGAGCCGAAAAACTGCTGATCCCGGTCCTTTTCGTCCTGTTTTCCCTCGGCGGAGCCGTGTTCGGAATGGGAGAAGAGGCCCTTCCGTTCACCATGATCCTCTGCCCGCTGTTCGTCGCTGTCGGATACGACACCGTCATTGCCGTGCTTGTTACGTACGTGGCAACACAGATCGGCTTCGGATCTTCCTGGATGAACCCGTTTTCCGTCGGAATCGCACAGGGAATCGCCGGCGTTGACGTCTTCTCCGGCGCAGGTTTCCGTATGGTGATGTGGGTCGTATTCACCGCTCTTGGCTGCGGCATGACCATGTTCTATGCAGCAAAAGTCAAAAAGACCCCGGAAATCTCCGTTGCCTACGAAAGTGACCAGTATTTCCGTGATCAGAACGAAAAACAGGCATCGACGAGGGCCATTCCTTCGGCATCGGCCATATCCTAGTTCTGGTGACACTGGCTGTTACCGTTGTCTGGGTTATCTGGGGCGTTATGGCAAAAGGTTATTACATGGCCGAAATCGCAACCCAGTTCTTCATCATGGGAATTGTGGCAGGTGTGATCGGTGTCATTTTCCATCTGAATGACATGAAAGTAAATGATATTGCCGTTTCCTTCAAAGACGGCGCAAAGGACCTGATCGGTGCGGCACTCGTTGTAGCGATGGCACAGGGCATCATGCAGGTGCTCGGCGGTTCCGATCCGACCACCCCGACCGTTATCAACACCATTATGTACGGCATTTCACAGGCCCTGGCCGGTCTTTCCGGTGCAGCCGCAGCCGTGCTGATGTATGTGTTCCAGTCGGTCTTCAACTTTTTCGTCGTATCCGGCTCCGGCCAGGCGGCGATCACCATGCCGATCATGGCACCGCTCGCGGACCTTCTCGGCGTATCCCGCCAGACATCCGTCCTTGCGTTCCAGCTCGGTGATGCCTTCACAAACCTGATCGTCCCGACCTCCGGCTGCCTGATCGGCTCCCTGGCGATTGCAAAAATCGAGTGGTCGAACTGGATCAAATTCATGTGGAAATTCTTAGGGATACTGATGATTGGAGCAGTCATTACGATTTTGATTGCGGTTGCCATTGGATTTTAAGAGGAGTGAGAGAAAATGATATTATTTCAGAATATAGACGTCTATGCGCCGGAATACCTCGGAAGAAAAGACGTTCTTACGGTGTATGATAAAATTGTCAAGATCGCAGATGCCGGCACGATAACGGCAGACGGCCTGCTCTTTGGCGCGGAGACCGTAGACGGAACCGGACTTGTCCTGACACCTGGCTTTGTCGACTGCCATGTTCACGTGCTTGGCGGAGGCGGCGAGGGCGGCTTTGCCAACCGCACCCCGGAGGCGACGATGGAAGGCCTGAACAAGTTCGGTGTGACAACCGTTGTCGGCTGTCTCGGAACTGACGGCATTGGCCGTGACATGTGCGCGCTCGTGGCAAAAACAAAGGCCTCCGGGAGCAGGGCATGTCCGCCTGGTGCTACACCGGCAGCTATCAGGTTCCGGTGCGTACACTGACGGATGGAATTACGAAAGATATCATGATGATCGAAGAAATCATCGGAACCGGCGAAATCGCCATCTCGGACCACCGATCCTCACAGCCGACCTTCGAAGAATTCGCCCGACTGGCAGCAGACACGCGCCTCGGCGGTGTTCTTTCCGGGAAAGCGGGAGTGATCAATGTCCACCTTGGCGACGGTGCAAGATGTATGGAGCTGATCGAACGCGTCATCAGCGAAACCGAAATCCCGGTCAGCCAGTTCCTCCCGACCCATGTCAACCGGAACGAGAAGCTGTTCCAGAAGGCAATTGAATACGCCATAAAGGGCGGCGCAGTCGATTTCACCGGAAATGAAGAGATCAATTACTGGGAAACTGTCTGTGATGAAGTCCGCGTGTGCAAAGGAATCCGCCGCATGCTGGATGCAGGCGTGAACCCGAAACACATCACCATCTCATCCGACGGTCAGGGCAGTCTGCCGATCTTTAATGAAAAGGGAGAATTCCTGCGGATGGGCATGGGCCAGTCGAGCTGTTTGCTGAAAGAAGTAAAAGAATGCGTGGAGAAAGCGGGAATTCCGCTGGAAACCGCAATTTCGACGATTACGGCAAACCCGGCAGAGATCCTGTCACTGAAAGGAAAAGGAAAAATCCAGGAAGGGTTTGATGCAGATCTTTGCGTACTGGATCAGGGACTGGAGATTCAGGAAGTCGTTGCACGGGGGAAGACGGTGTATCGGAAATAGCATATTGGTAATATTGGGAAAAGGTCACAGCTTTGCGGAGCTGCGGCCTTTTTTGATGGGAATGCCTGCGGAAAGAATGTTTTACAATAGTATTTTGTAAGAAGGTACGATATAATGAACATATATCTTGCGACAGGGAAGGAGAAACTGCAGTGTCGGAAATAAAACTTTTTGAGGTCGGAACGGTTGTGAAAGAGCGCACCTCTTCCACGGTAGTATTGGAGAAACAACTGCAAACAACGATAGAGCAGAACATGGAGACATTTTTCGGCGTTCGTTTTCTGAAAAGTGAATATATGATCACATCCGGAAGAATGGACAGCATCGGAATTGATGAAAATAATAGCCCAGTGATTTTTGAGTATAAGAGAAGCTCGAGCGAGAACGTAATTAATCAGGGATTATTCTATCTGGATTGGCTTTTGGATCACAAAGCGGATTTCAAACTGCTTGTGATTGAAAAACTGGGTATGGAAGTAGCAGACCAGATTGATTGGTCGGTGCCTTGTGTGATTTGTATTGCAAGTGATTTTACGAAATACGACGTGCATGCAGTGAATCAGATGCAGAGGAATATCAAGTTGGTGAAATATCGGAAATATGGGGAAGATCTGTTGCTGTTTGAACATCTGAACACACCGGTGGCAAAGCCAGTAACGGAAACATCAACCATTTCAACAACAAGTAGTACATACACACAGAAAACACATTTAGAGAAGCTGTCATCAGCAAGCAGCCATTTCAAAACATTATATACGGCGCTTTGTGACTACATCGAATCGCTGGGAGACGATCTTGTTCCAAACCAATTGAAGCTGTATTTGGCCTATAAGAAAGTGCAGAACATTTTCTGCATTGAAATTTATAACAAACAGATCCTGCTCCGAATGAAACTCGACCCGGACACTGTTGAACTGGAAGAAGGATTCACAAGAGATACCCGCGGGATTGGACATTACGGAACGGGGGAGCTAGAAGTGTCAATCAAGACGGCAGAAGACTTTCAGAAGGCAAAGAAGCTGATTGATCGGGCGTATCAGGAGACGTTATAAAGCATGGTAAAAACTGGAAAATGATGAAAAAATTTGAATTGTAAAGTCAAATACGTTACAATTTAAAGTTAGAACAGAGAGGATGAAACGGTGAAAGAAGAAATAATACAAAACATAAATCAAGGGTTGGAAGCAGCCTATATCAATGGAAATCTTACTTCAAATCTGGAATATAAACCGAGTTTTATATCAAACAATCCAGAAGAGGGTAAAAAAGTTATTTCTTCTATTGAAGAAGAGCTACTTCGCTGTGAACAATTCCAGATTAGTGTGGCATTTATCACAATGGGAGGAATTACGCCCCTCCTGCAGACGTTAAAAGAACTCGAGCGAAAGAGAATCCCGGGGCAAATTCTTACAACGAACTACTTAGATTTTAGTGAGCCAAGAGCGTTGGCAAAACTGAATGAATTGAATGAAAAGTCTAATCCCCCAGCTATGCTGGGGAGAATAGAGTAGTCGGAAGTGGTGAGGATAACAAAATAAAGCCTCCTGTGATAGAATGAGAATGGTGTCGCAAGCCAAACTCAAAATCAAAGGA
>ENA-OQOA01000412-OQOA01000412.1-human-gut-metagenome-genome-assembly--contig:-NODE-412-length-19636-cov-2.576657_pt1 | contig 19636 bp, 23 predicted proteins | sample MGYA00242633_ERZ504888 | MGnify/ENA primary metagenome ERZ504888 (study PRJEB26092, sample SAMD00036372) | human gut metagenome | host: Homo sapiens | study: EMG produced TPA metagenomics assembly of...
CTAAAAAGTACGATTGCTGGGTTGCTCGATATCCTAATAATGATACCGGTGAATTACAGGAAAGATTTAAGAGTTCCTGCTTCTACTGGTGTTGTTGGATGGCAATACTCTAGTAAGGCAACCATTCCTGGTATTCCAACAAAAACTGATCGAAGTGTATTCTATAAAGACTATTCTAAATCTTCTACTACTTCTACAAACTCTCCAAAACCAACAACTACACAAGGAAGTGATGCTATGAACAAGAAAAGGCTATTGATGCTCTTATTGCTTGCGCTGAAAATGAGGTTGGATATTTAGAGAAGAAATCTAATTCTCAACTTGATGATAAAACTGCAAATGCAGGTTACAATAACTACACTAAATACTGGAGAGACGTATATCCTCAGTATCAGGCACAAGCTTGGTGCGCTGCATTTGTGAGCTGGTGTATGATGAAAACATTCGGTCTTGATGTAGCTAAAAAACTCCTTAAACATTGGCCTTATGTATACTGTCCTACTCTTGGAAATCTCTTTACAAAGTATGCAAATCCACAGCGAGGAGACATTGTAATCTTCTATCGTAACGGTACTTTTGCACATACAGGAATTGTCACAAAAGTTGAAGGTGATAAGTTTTATACTATTGAAGGGAATACTTCAGCTGGCTCTACTGTTGTTCCAAATGGTGGAGGAGTTTTTGCTAAATCTTATTACAATTCTAATCTTCCAGGCACTAAATTCTGTCGTCCAGACTATTCTATTGTCACATCTATTTTAACATCTCCTGCACCTGTACAGCCATCTTATACTGTATGGGTAGGTTCTTGTACAGCTAATGGAACAGATGTATTCTCAGACGCTACAGGAGCTTCTAAGCTAAGTACATATCCTAAACTTAATGCAGGTAATCTTGTGGATATTATCGGTGAATCTGGTACAAGATATCAGGTTCGTATCGCTGCAAAATATATAGGGTATGTAGAAAAATCTAACATTAAAAATCCTAATACTCCTGCTGCAACAACTACAAAAAAATATCCATTTGTAGGAAAAGTAACTGCAAGTAAATTGAATGTTCGTAAAAAACCCGGTACTGAACATCCATTACTTTTAGAGTATCCGCAGTTAAATAAAGACAATCTTGTTAATGTCCTCGGAGTTACAAAAGATACTAAAGGTGACAGATGGTACAAAGTATCAATTACTAAAAATGAATATGTTGGCTATGTATCAGCCAAATATATTACTAAGGCATAAGGAGGTACGTCATGGGTATTGAACAGATACAGAAAATCCATGAGTTTGGTGAGATCAATGTGATCATATCTTTACTTCTTTGTGCAATGCTTGTCATAGCTTTAAGAGCTGGATGGGAAAACTTCTTGATGCGCTTGGGCTTGAAACTAAAGCATCTCTGCAGAAGAAAGCATTAGAACAAAGGCTCTCTGATATGGAACAGAAAATTGCTGACTTTGAACAGTCTCAGCATGATTATCATGGTCAGTCTATTACTATTAGAGACGATCTGAGAACAAATCAAAATACTTTAAGTACACAGCTTACTGATCTTACAAGTTTAATGCAGAACTTTATAACTAATCAAGATGAGTGTACTGTAGCATCATTCAGAAGCTCTCTCTGGAGAATGCATAGAGACTTTATGGCACAAGGATATATCACACCGGATGGATTAAAGACATTCCTAGAGATGGGAAAACTTTATGAAAAGGCTGGTGGAAATGATATTTATCATGAGAAATTACTTCCGGATATTGAATCTCTGGAAGTCAGATATACAAAAGATAGTGTACTATAATTTATGGGTAGTCAAGCATTATACTTGGCTACCCATTTTTTACTTTGATTCTTTATCAAGCATATTCCGAACGTCTTCTACAGAAAGTCCTTTTTCTCGAAGTAATTTGGCAAGATCTTTCATAGATTGTTCTTCTTTTGCGGCTGCTTCTTTCTTCTCTGCTACTGCTAAGTCTTTCATAAGATTTTTCTCTGCAATCTAAGAGTCTTAAGTTCGTCAGTAAGCTTAGTAATTTGTTCTTCTGTTGATGTAATCTTCGATTTAACTTCTTCAGTTGTCAATTCTACTACTCGTCTTTTACCTCTCATTTGAAGTACCTCCTGACATAATTTTAAATAATCATATCATAAAATTATTAAAGGTACAAGATATCATCGGAGTGCTAACATTATTTACCTACCTTCTCTGGTAGTTATTTTAGGAAAATTGTCTCATTGTACTGTTCAGTTTTGACACCATTTGTACACCATTTTTGTGTTAAGTTACGTGAAGATATAACATAATACGTGAATGTTAATCCTTTAAATTTAATATATAATGGTTAAAAATGGCTGCATTATTAGTTTCATGTTCCTCATGGAAATGCTTATATTTTTCTATAAACATCAACAGAAAGCTGATCATAAGGAATCCACAGGAAACCCAGATCATTCTGATTCCATAGCGTATGGACAGATTTCCACCAATGCCGGCACCCAAGGCAAACATAAGGATGATTCCAAAATAATACATCGCCTGTTTTAGCTGTTTTGATTTTTTTTCACGAAAATAAACTGACAACGCAGCTGTACCACTGCGCAAATTACCGATACACATAGTACTTGCATAGGAATATCCGTTTACCTTGCGGAAGGACTGTACCTGCATTGCACAGGCGAAAGATGCCATGGCATTTGCCAGCATATTGTATTCGGTTGGCAGGAAACCTACTGTAAATAAGATCAGGATTTCTGCCAGCAGAACACCCTGTCTCCAGTGGAGCTTCTGCGCATATTTATAATTTGCCTGTATTTTCTCCGCAACCCATACGCCCAGTGCAAAGAAAATAATAGGAAAGAAGTATCCCAGTCCTGCTGTCAGTTCTCCTGCCATAAAGTGCTGGCTCATAAGAACGACGTTTCCTGTCTGTGCATTACAGAATACTTCGTTTCTTGCATTATAGGTGTAAGCATCCTGAAAACCTCCTGACAGTGCCAGGAATGCACTGTTTAAAAAGGCTTCCGACATTTGTATTTCGTGTTGATTATGATCTTTCATGATTTTCCCCGTTCAAGTTTATTTGCAGTTATCTCCTGTACGGATAACTGCCTTTATTCTTTTACCGTCTTTCTCAAACATTCGAAATCCGCTGATTTACTGCGTAAATCGCTACTTTCTCATGTTTGGCGGGTCCCTTTTTGACCCTGATTATCATGTTATACGTTTATAGGTCAAATGTAAAAGATATAATTCATATTATTGTATATATGATTTTTATATATTGGATACAATATATATATAATTTTGGCTATATAAAGCAAACTTCCATATACTGTATGTCTACAGCATATGGAAGTTATTTTTTATGTATCTGCAGAATTACTTATCTCCGTGTTCTTTGAGATATTCTGCTTTTCCCATCTCGTACAGATTATTACCTTCTGAGTCAATGATGACTACAAGAGGCATATCCTCTACATACAATTTACGAAGTGCTTCTGCTCCCAGATCTTCATATGCGATCAGTTCGGCCTTTTTGATGCATTTTGCAAGAAGCGCACCTGCACCGCCGATAGCTCCGAAGTATACACCATCATATTTCTTCATGGCGTCTACTACTTCCGGAAGGCGGGCACCTTTTCCGATCATTCCTCTTGCTCCCACAGACATCATTGTGGGTGCATAGGCATCCATACGTCCGCTGGTTGTAGGGCCTGCGGAGCCGATGACTGCGCCTGGTTTTGCAGGAGTTGGTCCTACATAGTAGATGGTTGCATCTGTAGGATCAAATGGAATTTTTCCCCTTTTGCAAGGGCCTCACACATTCTCTTGTGTCCTGCATCACGTGATGTATAAATAGTACCTGTTAATAATACCTGATCACCTGCATGGAGAGTTCTTGCCAGCTCTCTAGTAAGTGGAAGTGTAATTTTCTTTCTTTCCATCTCAGATCACCTCCGATTTATGGCGGGTTACATGGCAGTTGATATTAACTGCACATGGCATACCTGCAATATGAGTCGGCATTGTTTCGATATTCAGGCCGATGGCTGTTGTCTTTCCGCCAAATCCCTGAGGTCCGATTCCAAGCTTGTTTACTTTTTCCAGCATTTCTTTCTCAAGATCAGCATAGAACGGATCCGGGTTCTGAGTATCCAGAGGTCTCATCAGTGCTTTCTTTGCAAGAAGTGCACATTTATCAAAGGTTCCTCCGATACCAACTCCGACTACCATTGGCGGACATGGGTTGGGACCTGCGGTCTCTACTACTTCAAGGATGAAATCCTTGATTCCCTGTAATCCTGCAGATGGTTTGAACATACGGATCTGGCTCATGTTCTCACTTCCGAAACCTTTCGGTCCTACTGTGATCTTAACTTTATCGCCAGGAACGATTTCTGTGTAGATCATAGCCGGTGTATTGTCCCCTGTGTTTCCACGGCGTACCGGGTCTTTTACTACAGATTTTCTTAAATATCCTTTGTCGTATCCGCGGCGTACACCTTCATTGATCGCATCGGTGAGATCTCCGCCAACAAAATGTACATCCTGTCCTATTTCAAGGAATACACATGCCATTCCTGTATCCTGGCAGATCGGCACGTTCTCGTTATCTGCAATATCAAAATTCTCAATAATATTGTCAAGGATACCCTTGGCAATCTCTCCGTCTTCGCATGCGCGGCATGTTTTGATGGCGCATTTTACGTCTTCCGGAAGATGTTCATTTGCTTCGATACAGAGTTTTTCGATGACATCTGTAAGTCTGCTTACTTCTACTTCACGCATTCTGGTAAGCTCCCTTCTTTCATTTGGGGATATTCACCGGGAGGTGACATATCCCTTTTTGCATTATATCAAAGGCTCCCGGTACCGGTAATCCCTTATCGATACCGGGAGCTCTTTTTTACATTCTGAGTATCTTATTAGCGCTGTTCGTGACGAGCGTATTTTGGAAGCAGTAATGGAGATACCTTATCAGTATGTACGCCTGCTTTGTCCAGTTCATCTGCATATTTGTAGATATGATCCAGGTTCATTTCACCAAGCTCTACATTCTTGCATTTTGCAGCTGCTTTTTTACCGGCATTTCTTCCGAATACGATAACATCCAGAAGAGAGTTACCCATCAGTCTGTTTCTTCCGTGGATTCCACCTGCGGCTTCTCCTGCAACTAACAGGTTTGGAATTTCTTTTGTGAATCCGTCTCCGTTAATCTCAAGACCACCGTTCTGGTAGTGAAGTGTCGGATAAATAACGATAGGAACTTTTCTCATATCAATGCCGTAGTTCATGTACATACGGAACATAGCCGGGATTCTCTTTTCGATGGTTCCTTCGCCACCGAGGATTTCGATCATCGGAGTGTCAAGCCATACACCTTTCAGTCCGCCTGGAACTTCTACGCCACGGCCTTCTTCGCATTCACGGATAACACCGGAAGCATTTACGTCACGGGTTTCAAGCGGATGAATATAAGCTTCTCCGTTTGCATTTACAAGCTGTGCACCAACGGAACGAACTTTTTCTGTTACCAGAGCACCCATGATCTGGGAAGGATAGATGGCTCCTGTTGGATGGTACTGGATAGAATCCTGATAAAGAGGGAAGCACCTGCTCTGTATCCAAGTACAAGTCCGTCTGCAGTTGCACCGTAGTGATTAGATGTCGGGAATCCCTGATAATGCATTCTTCCTGCACCACCTGTTGCGATTACAACAGTTTTGGCTCTTGCAACAGAATAATCTCCTGTTTCCATGTTAAGAAGAACTGCACCTGCAACCTGTCCTTTTTCATCTTTCAGAAGTTCAACAGCTGAAGTAAATTCAACTACCGGAATCTTAAGATTCAGAACTTCATCTCTGATGGTACGCATGATCTCAGATCCAGAATAATCCTTTGCAGCATGCATTCTCTTTCTGGAAGTACCGCCGCCGTGTGTGGTAACCATGGTTCCGTCTTCTGCTTTATCAAATTCAACACCAAGGTTCATTGAGCCATTTGATGGCATCCGGAGCTTCCATTACCAGTCTCTTTACCAGTTCCGGTTTTGCAGCAAATGTCCGCCACCGAAGCAATCCAGATAATGCTGTACAGGAGAATCGTTCTCTTTGTCAGCTGCCTGGATACCACCTTCAGCCATCATTGTATTGGCATCACCGATACGAAGCTTTGTAACGATCATAACGTCAGCACCTGCATTATGTGCTTCGATTGCACAGGAAGAACCTGCACCGCCGCCGCCGATTACAAGTACATCTACATCATAATCAATTTTTGTAAGGTCAATTTTTTCGTTGATCAGACGGCTTGTTGAATGAAGCATTTCTGCCAGTTCCAGAGGAGCTTTCTGTCCTTTGTTCGGTCCTACTTTGATTTCTGCAAACGCGTCTGGATTATAATCCGGATGGAATTTCTCAAGAAGAGCGTCTTTCTCTTCAGCTGTCAGACGTCTTGGCTCTGTTGCCATACGCTGTGCTCTTGTAGCCTCTACCTTTTTGATGGATTCCATCATATTTTCTGGATATGGTGCATACATGTTTTACGCCCTCCCTATTTCTCAATTTCTCTGTTGTTGTAAAGTTCCTGCATGTCTGTGATTGGTTTCTGCATGATCTGCTCGATCAGATCATCATATTTACCTTCGTGGATTTCTTCTACACGTTTCTCCAGATGTTCGCTCTTAGGCGCGATATATTTACCTGTGAGACGTCTTGCCAGAAGACCTACCATCGGATGGGAAATACCGGCCGGACATCTTACAGAACAGCATCCGCAGCTTACGCAGTCGAAGGATTCCTCTGCACATTTTTCAAGTTCGCCTCTCTGTGCATATGCGATGTACTGCATTACATTTAAGTCCTGAGTACATGCTTTTGTACAGGCATTACATCCGATACAGCTGTAGATTTCCGGATAGAGTTCCATCATTACCTGCTGATTCGGTTTCAGGTCTTCGATGTTGTAGAGTCTCTTATCTGTAGGGAAGAACGGGATGCTTGCTACATACATTCCTTCCTGTACCTGTGTCTGACAGGCAAGACATGTTTTCAGCTCGTTTTCACCTTTGATTCTGTAGATTGTTGCGCAGGCTCCGCAGAATCCGTGTCTGCAGCCGCATCCTCTCTTTAATGTATAACCGGCATATTCCATGGCAGTCATAATTGTAAGTTCTGCAGGTACGCTGTATTTCTTACCGAAAAATATACGTTTACCATATTCTTTTCCATTTGAGATTACCAGTCCTTTCTATATATATCATCTGTCGTCAGCAGCACATACAAGCTCGAATCCGCTACGCTACTTCTCGCTTGAGGGCGTTCGCCCTACAGAATGTTCTGTGAAAGAATGCTTATATGCAAGCATGACGCATTCCTTCACATCACTTTCTGCACTGCTCATTGCTTATCAATATTCTGCAGGTAATTCATCAATCTCGTCGCATCTGAATACCGGACCGTCTTTGCAGACGTATTTGGAACCGATATTACAACGGCCGCATTTACCGATACCGCATTTCATACGAAGCTCCAGAGTTGTGTAAACCTGTTCTCTGGAGAAGCCCAGTTCTTCCAGTCCTGCAAGAACGAACTTGATCATGATCGGCGGTCCGCAGACAAGTGCTGTTTTGTTTGTATCGAATCCAATCCTCTTTCAGATAAGAAGGAACGAATCCAACGTGTCCGTCCCAGCCTTCCTGTTCACGGTCGATTGTCAGATAAACATTAACTCCCTCTGCTTTCATCCAGACTTCCTGGATTTCTTTTAACTGTACCAGGTCATCTGCGGAACGGGAACCATAGAGGATATCTACTGTTCCGTAATCTGCACGGTTATCCAGTACATAGTTGATAACAGAACGAAGAGGTGCAAGTCCGATACCACCTGCGATAAACAGAAGGTTTTTACCTTTTAATTTATCTTCTACAGGGAAATGATTTCCGTATGGTCCACGGACTGTGATCTCATCTCCAACCTGAAGGCTGTGGAGATAATCGGTCAGTGCACCGCACTTCTTGATACTGAATTCCTGATATTCTTTATTTGTAGGTGAAGAAGTAATGGAAAACATACCTTCACTTACACCTGGTGCGCAGATCATTGCACACTGGCCAGGCATATGTTCAAAAAGTTTTCCTCCTTCAGGAGCGTTTACACGGAATGTTTTAACATCCGGTGTCTCCTGACGGATATCTGTGATCACACCAACCTTCGGGATCAGTGTGTCTAATGTGTAGTTTTTATGGCAGGTACATTCGCTCATTATTTTTCACCTCCCTGATTTTCAAAAGCTTTGATGACTTTTACGATATTTAAGGATGATGGGCATTTCTCAACGCAGCGGCCGCATCCTACACATGAGAACATTCCATTGTTGTTTACCGGATAGTAAACAAGTTTATGCATGAATCTCTGACGGAAACGCTGCATCTGGCTGTTACGGTTATTTCCGTGTGCCATCATTGTAAAGTCAGAGTACATACAGGAATCCCAGCAGCGGTAACGCTGTACGCCGTGTCCTGTGTCATAATCTTTGATATCATAGCACTGGCAGGTAGGGCATACGAATGTACAGGTACCACATGCCAGACATGGTTTATAAAGTTCTTCCCATACAGGAGAATTGAAACGATCCATGTAATCTTCCTGTCCCCATCCTTCCAGAGAAAGATTAGAGTACGGAAGCTTCTCTACGATTGCGCGGATCGCAGCTTTCTCTTCTTCTACTTTTGCTTCGTCAGCATCGTTGAGAAGTTCTGCAACTGCTTTTGTAAGGGCTTCCCCTTTCTCTGTAAGAGGTTTCCAGTAAAGCTCTCCCTCGATCATCCATGTTGCAACATCTGCAACAGGGTCTGCGCAGTCAATACCGAATACTTTACAGAAACAGCTTTCTTCCGGCTCATGGCATGCAAGTGCTACAATCGTACCATGATCTCTTCTGGCTGCATAGAAAGTATCGATCGGATCACTTAAGAATACGTTATCCAGTACTTTTACACCCTGGATATCGCAGGCTTTCATTCCGAACACAACAAAGTTCTTTTCCTGTAATGCCTGTGGCTCAATGGAGATATTCTTCTCCTCTTTCTTACAGGTGTAGAGGTTTTCACTCTGTGGAAAGAAAGCATCTTTTGGTGATTTTACAGTTTTTAAAGTATCAAGACAAACTTCTGCATCTTCGCTCCATGCTTTGAAGTTTACCTGATCACTGACTTTGACCGGTAAATATAAATCCTGATCTGCGGCAATCTTCTGGAATAATGCCTGCAGATTCTCTGCTGCTATCTTATACATACATTATCCCCTTTCTGCCACGATACTCGGCTCAACATCTTCAAATGTAAAGTTTGTAAGAGGTCCCTTGGATGTTGAATCCTCTCCTGCCTGATATTCACCATAGAATGTATCAATATCTTTGATAAATTTACGATTGAACAGGTGAAGCGGAATTCCCTGAGGACATACTCTGCTACATTCGCCGCAGTCTGTACATCTTCCTGCCACATGGAATGCACGGATGATATGGAACATCTTCTCTTCGAAAGAGTCCACGTTTGCTTTCTGCGCACTGTCAAACTTATTGCTGTCGAATACACATTTACGGCAGCTGCATGCAGGACAGACATTACGGCAGGCATTGCAGCGGATACATTTGCTTAACTGGCTCTGGAAGAATGCAAATTTTTCTTCCGGGCTCATTGCTTCGATCTTCTCTACCTCTGCAAAACGATCTGCATCTTTTGTGTCTTTGGACTCACCGATAAGTTCATCATAAATCTTATGTTCTTTTCCTTTACATACGTGACATCTTTCAAGCATTGCATCTTTGTATGCACAGGTCTTCTCACCATAGATTGTCTGAATAGTCAGTGTTTCTGCCTCATCTGTAATCTCTGCACCGGAAATGCTTTCGATACCTTTGATTCCCTGTTTGCGGATTCTCTCGATATCCAGTTTTCCTTTACATCCAACACCAATGATATAAGCTTTCTCACGGTCTACACGATGCTCTTTGATCAGCTGATTAAAGCTGTATGTATCACATGGTTTTAAACAAACCAGTGTCTTGCCTTCCAGCTTGGAAGCTTCGATCATATATTTGCTAAGGTTTGCACCACAAAATCCATTATATACAAAATCTTTCAGAGATTCTTCTGTTTCAAAGTAAGCCGGTTCCGGATTATAAGGCAGATCTCCGGCTTTCCATCCCAGAACTCTTGCAACTGTACCATCAGCAAGAAGTTCTTTTGCACGATTTATCAGCTCCTGCATCTTAAATCCTCCAATCTTACGTTCTTACCAAGTGAATGGATCTTCTCTACAAACTCATTCATAGTCTGGGAGAATTTCACACCTTCAGCAGCGGAAACCCATTCTACTCTTGTTCTTCCGTTTTCCACTCCGATGTAGTCCAGCATGGAGAAAAGAAGGGTCATACGTCTTCTTGCATAGTAGTTACCTGTGCTGTAGTGACAGTCTCCAGGATGACATCCACACATGATCACACCGTCAGCACCTTTCTCAAAAGCGCGGAGGATGAACATTGGATTGACACGGCAGGAACATGGAACACGGATGATCTTTACATCAGCCGGATAGGAAAGACGGCTGCTTCCTGCAAGGTCTGCACCTGCATAACTGCACCAGTTACAGCAGAATGCCACAATCTTAGGTCTGAATTCTTCGTTTGTTTCTATCGACATATTGCATCTACCTCCGCGATAATCTGTCTGTTGGAAAAGCCCTGCAGATCCATAGCACCGGACGGGCAGGCTACTGTACATGCACCACAGCCCTGGCAAAGTGCTGTATTTACAACGGCTACTCTTCTTGTTTCACGGATACCGTGGTCATTTACTTCTTTATCCTCATAGGAGATTGCTCCATACGGGCAGACATTTGCACATGTAGAGCATCCGTTACATAACAGTTCATCAGATTTTGCTGTACATGGGTTAGTTGTCAGTTTATCTTTGGCAAGAAGGCCGATTGCCTTAACTGCTGCAGCACCGGCCTGTGCAACTGTCTCCGGAATATCCTTCGGTCCCTGGCATACACCGGAAAGGAAGATACCTGCTGTAGGAGACTCTACAGGACGAAGCTTTGCATGAGCTTCTGTGAGGAAGTTATTTGTATCAATACTTGCCGTAAGCATGGTAGCGATCTTACGCACATCCGGATTCGGTTCAATAGCTGTTGCAAGAACAACCATATCTGCTTTCTTAAGGATCTGTTTATTATCGATCAGATCAGATCCCTGTACAAGAAGGCTTCCGTCCGGCTGTGGAATAACTTTTCCTACCTGGCCTTTGATGTAGTTTACGCCGTACTGTTCTACAGCTCTTCTGTAGAACTCATCGAAGTTTTTACCTGGAGTACGGACATCAATATAGAATACGGTTACATTTGTATCCGGATATTTATCACGGATCAGCATTGCATGTTTTGCTGTGTACATACAGCAGATCTTGGAGCAATATGGTTTTCCTCTGTCGTCGGAGCAACGGCTTCCAACACACTGGATGAATACCAGTTCCTTCGGAGCTTTTCCATCGGAAAGACGCTCTAAGTGTCCCTTTGTAGGACCTGCTGCGTTCATGATACGTTCCAGTTCCAGGGATGTGATAACATCTTTACTCTGGCTGTACGCATATTCATCATATTTGTCAAGTTTGATGGTATCAAAACCTGTAGCAACTACGATTGCACCGTATTTCTGTGTTACGATCTCATCCTGCTGATCGTAATCAATGGCTCCTGCCTGACATACTTTGGAGCAGACACCACATTTTCCTGTTTTAAATTTCAGACAGTTCTCACGGTCGATAACCGGAACATTCGGGATTGCCTGTGCAAATGGAGTGTAAATAGCAGTTCTGTTATTTAATCCTCTGTTAAATTCGTTCGGAATCTTCTTGGACGGACATTTTTCCTGGCAGACACCGCAGCCTGTACATTTGTCCATATTTACACTTCTTGCTTTCTTTCTGATATCAACGGTGAAATCACCTACGAAACCGCTGACATGTTCTACTTCACTGTATGTATAGATATTGATCTTCTCATGTGCTGCTGCCTCTACCATCTTAGGTGTGAGGATACATGCAGAACAGTCAAGTGTCGGGAATGTTTTATCAAGCTGTGACATTCTTCCACCGATACTTGGAGTCTTCTCTACGATATCTACTTCATATCCTGCATCTGCGATATCCAGGGCTGTCTGGATTCCGGCAATACCGCCGCCGATGATCAGGGCTCTCTTTGTAACACGGCTCTCTCCTGGCTGAAGAGGTGTGTTTAAGTTTACTTTTGCGATTGCTGCCCTGGCAAGGATCACGGCCTTCTTTGTAGCCTCTTCCATATCCTTGTGGATCCAGGAACAATGCTCACGGATATTTGCAATCTCCACCATGTATGGATTCAGGCCAGCTCTTTCAGCTGCTTTTCTGAATGTTGCCTCATGCATACGTGGAGAGCATGAACAGACAACAACGCCTGTCAGGTTTTTCTCTTTAATGGCTTCCTGAATTTTAGCCTGGCCTGCTTCTGAGCACATGTACTGGTAGTCTTCTGCATGAACGACACCTGGCTCTTTGGCAGCTAATTCAACAACTTTTTTTACATCTACCGTAGCGGCGATATTACTTCCGCAATGACAGACAAATACACCAATTCTCTGCACGCTGGCTTACCTCCTGTATCTTCTGAATGCACTTACCAGAAGCTGCTGTGGCAGTTCCGGATCAAGAAGCTGTGGTATCTCATCTGCTTTCAGATAATCGCCGCCTTTTTCACGGACAACTAACTGTCTTGCTGCATCGATGATCTTTCCCGGTTTTACATCTCTTGGACAACGCTCTACACAGGCGAAGCAGGAAAGGCATTTCCAGAGAGACTTTGAATTGACAAGTGCTTCGATATCTTCATTTACAACATAGGATACAAACTGATGTGGCTTGATATCCATTTCATTGAAAGATGGGCAGGTAGCAGAACATTTTCCACATTTCATACATTTCAGCGGATTGGTTCCGGAGATCTCTTTGATCTTTTCTGCTGCTGAATGCTGGTTTCTCATTTTGCCACCTCCTCTTTTACTCCGAGGGCTTCTGCAAGGAGCTCTGTGAAATAATATACAGGCAGTTCGCTGGAAGCGTTTTTATTTAAATTATATTTACACAATGGACAGGCTGTGATCAGCATATCTGCGCCAAAGCCTTTCGCACTGTCTTCGATTTTCTGACACATATTCTGAGACATATCTTTTTCTTTCAGAGAAATGTAACCGCCGCAGCATTCATTTCTGTATGGATAGATTACCGGTTCTGCCCCAAGTGCACGGATGAAATCTTCCATGATTGTCGGATTCTCCGGATCATCAAAAGCCATGATCTTGCCCGGACGTAATAAGAGACATCCGTAATAGGCTCCGATTTTCTTTCCTGTAAGCGGGTTTACTACCTTCTCTTTCAGCTTGTCGAAACCGACTTTGTCGCGAAGTACTTCCAGATAATGGAGCACTGTTGTCTCGCCTTCATAAGGCTCATCAAGCTGCATGTAATTATTTGCTCTGGTGCGGATATCCTCCACATTTTTCATATCATCATTGACACGTTTGATCACGTGATGACAGGCAGAGCAGATTGTTACCAGATCCTGGCCCTTTTCTTTGGCCTGATTAAGAGCACGTACAGAAGAAAGCTTCGTAGCAATTTCGTCAGTTCCCAGAGGATAAACACCTCCGCAGCACTGCCAGTCTTCGATCTCTTCCAGTTCAAACCCAAGTGCTCTGGCGCTGGCTCTGGCATATTCGTCCAGATCTTTCGCCTTGTTTCTCAGGGTACAACCCCGGATAATAACTGTACTTCATACTTAACATTATCCTTTCTTAGTTGTTCAGATAAATTCATGTTGCTTCAAATAATGATATCAGGGTCCAAAAGCAATTTGCCCCGATATATAGCGCCCGTAAATAACAGTCGCTAGTCCTTGTCTTTTTTTAACAATATATGGACAAAAATATAAATCAAGTCTAATACAATTACTTTTTATATCTTTGTTGAGACATAGAAAATAAAAGAGTTCGCACACCCTTCCTCCGCAATTAAAGGAGTGTATCAGCTCGATTTCCGAAAAATATTATATCATATTGACAACATTTTAACAAGAGGTTTTTGATAATTTTTTTATCACGCATCATTGCTCAATTCTTCTGATCTAAATTAATCTTTTTCAGGCAGATAAAATCTTCCGCTTTTCTATTTACTCACAATCATAGTATCTTTCAAAAAATTAATAAAAATATTATTTATATATTTTTTTGCTTTTGATATATGTAAAGCCAAAAATTCGTCTGTTTCCGCTTACAGTTACAGAATTTTGGCTAATAATTAAAAAGGAGTAAACAGTAATATGGATTCAGAAGAACAGGCTGTACCTGTACTTCTGAATGTTTTGTCTGATATATTATTAATTAAGGTCAATCTGAGCAATAATTTCTTTCAGTGCATCTGCACTCTTCTTAAGCTGTTCGATCTCAGCTTTTGTCATTCTCATTGGAACTTTGCCCTGTACACCATTTGGTCCTACCAGAGTTAATGTACTCAGGCATACATCATCGATTCCGTACTCTCCATGCATCATAGTAGATACTGTAGAGATAGACTCTGAAGAAGATACAAGAAGGCTGCAAAGTTTGCATACAGAAGAGGATACTGCATAGAAAGTTGCACCTTTCTTGGAAATGATCTCACCGCCAGATTTCTGTACATACTGAAGCATTGCTTCTTTATCAATCGGTTCAATATCCTTACCGAGTTTCTTCTCAAGGTCGTAATATTCATCCACACTTACACCTGAAATATAGGCACCAGACCACGGAATAAAGGATGTATCTCCATGCTCACCGAATACATAGGCATGGATATTACTCTGTGCAATCTGGAAATGTTCGGATAATCCGCAGCGCAGACGTGCAGAGTCAAGAATTGTACCGGAACCAAGGATCTGGTTTTCTGGAAGTCCGGAAATCTTTGTAAATACATAAGTCATGATATCAACCGGATTGCTTACGATCAGATAAAGGGCATTTGGAGCTGCTTTTACGATCTCCGGTGTGATAGATTTGAGGATATTTACATTTGTCTGTGTAAGTTCAAGTCTTGTCTGTCCTGGTTTACGGGCAATACCGGATGTGATGATAACGATGTCAGAATCCCTAGCATCTTCGTAGTCTCCGGCAATGATAGAGATAGGATCTCTGAAGCAGGTTCCCTGGATAATATCCAGAACTTCACCTTCTGCTTTCTTTTTGTTGATATCGATCAGAACAATTTCAGATGCAATATCCTGACTTGATAAAGTGTACGCGATGGTAGATCCGACGCTGCCGGCTCCAATGATAGTAATTTTACTGCTCATAATCTTAATACTCCTTTTCTCCTAACAAAATTGACGCCTTAATGATAACACATTGTCAAAAAATTGACAAGAGCTTTTGTACAGAAACCTGAACAATTTTTTCGTTTAAATATTTGTTTGGAAGCATAAAATTGTTTGTTAGTTTGATATAATTTTCACATTTTCCTATTGGAGTAGATACTTGCACGAACAAATCCCCAACCACTGCTTATTGCTTTTTGCAATTTAAGCAGTGGTTGGGGATTTCCCTGATTTTTGATTCGGTTAAGTACAGTATCTGAAAGCTTTATCTGTCAGAATACGTGCAAAGATTAGCCCTAATGGCAACGCTGCAATGATAAGGATCGCAGACGCAAACCAGGATGCAGCTACTGATAATGACATAATACCAAGATTATAAAATCCTCTGTATAAATATAATCCCGGAACCATGATAACGATTGAGGGAACTGTTACAGATATCCTTGGATATCCGACTTTATTCTTCAGCAGGGACGCCAGAAGTCCCGCAGTAAGTGCACCAATAAATGCGGCTGCAGCAGGAGGAATATTTGCAAGGTCTACCAGTTCCAGTCTCAGAGTATTGGCAGCTGCTCCTATCCCGGCTGCTGCGACTGCCAGACGAACCGGGCTGTTAAACATGATAGAGAATCCAAACACTCCGCAGAAACTTGCAAGAAGCCTGAATAAGATCCACTGCTCTGTTGACAGTGAAAGTTTTATAAAATCTACAGGTTTCAAATGCAGGATCAGTGCCATGATCCATGCTGACATAGTGGCTACCAGAATAACGATCAAAGCATAAGTCAGACGTTCTATTCCTGAACGCATATCCAGTTTTGCAAGGTCAATACCACTGGTAATAAACGGAAATCCCGGTATGATAAAGAGCATTGCACAGATATATCCCGCTTCGTGCTGAACAGAAATACCAAATAATATTTCTCCAAGTTTGAGCAGACCTGCATATGCAAAACATGCCAGAGATACAGAAGACACAATACATAAGAACAATGTAAAATGGTGTTTGGTCAGTTTGCAGCGGAGATAAATTTCCAATTCCTGCCCCGACAAATGCACAGAACATCTCGATCGGACCGCCCCCAAGAAGGAATGTAAATCCGCAGCATGCGATCGCTGCAGCAAGTCCCAGTGCAGGCGGGGAATATAGACCATGTGTTTTTCAATATTGTCAAGAAATGTATGCAGCTGTTCTCCTGACATATGTTTTCCTTCTTTTTCAAAGTTTCGGATAAAGTGTTCCAGACGATTTAACTTCAAAGTATTTACGCCTGTATTAGTCAGGCACAACGACTGGGTAAAACCATTTTCTCCGTCATAACATGTATATTCAATGGACATCAGACCAATATCCGCCGTACACGTAATGCCAAGTGCTTCTGCCAGTGTATTCATGGAACTTCTCACTCTCCATGCTCCGGTACCGCATGAGAGAAACATAATCCCCACACGTCCGATAACGGATGCTTTCTCTGCGATGCTGGAATCTACAACTGGTACATTTTCCCCATTTTCATCTGTATACTCATGCCAGGCAACATCCATATGGTTCTTTTTAATCACTTCCTGCGGCATTTTTCTCACTTCCTCATTCTATATTGTCAATCGGATAAAATCATCTGCTTTGCTACTTGCTTGATTTGTTAAAGCTGCAGACTGTCATTTCCTGCTTTCTCCATCATTTTCTCTCTGCATGCCAGTACGATTCCGTCAATCTCGTCTAAATGCTGCAGCATTTTTTTCTCAAATTCATGGATAGGAAGAGAATTCCAATTTCATCATAGGGTTTATCCGGATTCTCTTTCTTCAGACCTGTTTCCTGTCCGTAGTATACCATGGCTCTTGGGGCTTCTTCCTGAATCTTCTGGAAAGCATCCCATACAACGGCATATGCCTGTGCTTCTGTCAGACCCAGTTTACAGGTGTCGGGAAGTGCATAAAGAGCTAGGACACCACGTTTACGGTTATCTTTTTCTTCTGTAATGTTCAGACCTTCTGTATAGGTACGGACAAGATCATAACCATCTGCAAGATACAGCGCAGATCTGGGGGCACATTCATGATGTTCATATGTTTCCTTGAATTTTGCATATTCTCTGGCTGAAACCTTTTCCCCGGGAAGAAGTTCTCCGGCTGCATCTGTAAGGAGCACCGGGTTCTCTCCTGCTTTTCCGTGGAATTTCTTCGGGATCAGATAAGCCTCCCTTAACAGATCAAACATACTTCTGCCGCATAATTCCAACAGCAGTGCACTGATATCACCGTTCTGGTACGCATGAAACAATACCTGCAGGAAATGATCTCTGTCATTATCTGTCAGACGATGGTCGTCATCTATATGGTCATAAAAAACTCCGCTTAATCGTCCGGATGCTTCCGGCGAAGCCAAAATTTTAGAAAAAATTGTTTCTACTGCTTCTTCTCTTGGCAAAACTGTACTCATAATTAACTTCCCCTTTCCAATCGTTTCAGATTCTTTTTTCGGTTTTCATTATAGTCTTGCTTTTAGTAATGTCAACATAAAAAGAGGGAATTTTCTGATATCAATTTTACATAGATGCAAGCTAAAAATTATATAAAAAAGACATTCCATCCACTGGGGTAGAATGTCTTTTCTCATAACTTATATGATTCTTTTGAAGTTACGTTCTATATACACAGTGGAAACCATTTTTCGATTACACACTGATGTACTTTTCTTTTTTATCATAATTGATTCCAACCAGCAAAATATCCCCTGTATACTGCTGTAATGACTCTGGATATTTTCGTTCTTTTATCTGATTCAGAGCAGTTTCTGCGTCTTTGTTCCATTTCAGTTCGACGAGTAATGCAGGATAATAGTCTCTGTACAGTGGTTTGGGGATGAAGACGAAATCTGCGAAGCCTCTTCCTGTCGGGAGTTCCCGGATTGGCTTAAAATAGTATTTTATTGCACTTAGGTACGCAATACTGAGTACGCTGCTCAGGGAATTCTCGTTATTGTACTGAATCACTGATGTGTATTCTGCATGGATTTTCTCTATCTGTTCAGCAACTGTTTCTGCATCCATTTCCCAGGTGGCTTCCAGTAGTTTCTCAGATTCCTGCTGGAATTCAATCAGTTCGTTCCATTTATTTCGTTTGGTTGCGGCACGAAATTCCTGACGGATTTCTTCATTGGGAATGTAAGCTCTCTGGGTTCTCTGGTCGTAGGCAAGGTAACCCAGGTGGATCAGCAGAGTCAATACATCATCTTTGTCTGCGAAGCTGACCATATCATTCTGAAATTCATTGACATTTACTTCTACAGAGGAACCGGACAGCATCTCTATAATGGATGTCCGCAGACCATCAAAATCCATGTTGATCAGTGGCAGGATTGACAGATAGGTTCCTGTCTGTGACCAGTAGCTTTGAAATGTTCGCATGATTGTCAGATTTACTAACGCATTGGGATTATATACATGGTAATCTCCAAGACGGTAACCATCGTACCACCGCCTCACTTCTGCAAAATCTATCTCATATTTTTCACACAAATCGATTACTTCGTCTTCATTAAAACCGATATATGGTGTCAATGGGCCGGCATTAAGCATTGTAAACTGGGTGAAATTATTTAAGGCAGACTGAGTTTTCAATTTCTTTATCGGCAAAATTCCGGTCAGATATGCAAGTGCGATATATTTTGATGCCTCAATTCCTTTAAACATATTTCTGAGAAAATCGATATATATTTCCTGCGCTGCCTGATTATGGGCTTCATCACGGATCAGGATATCCCATTCATCAATGATTACAATAAACTGTTTTCCTAATGCAGTATTAATACGTGCCATTGCTCCATATATAGTGCTGTTTTCCACCAGATTGACTTCAGGATAAGTCTCTCTTAATTCGGAAACAACGATATTCGTGATATATGAAATTAAATTCTCACTGGAACCTGCTGATATACAGCACCATTGTACATCAAAATGAATGACATCATATTTATTTAAATGTTCGTAAAAATCCGGACATTTGCTGATTTCCAGTCCTGAAAACATTTTTTTCAGTGTCGCATCCTTTACTGTAATATGCAGTCAGCATATCTACAGTAACAGATTTCCCGAATCTGCGCGGACGACTGTTACATATAAACCTGGCATTTGTGCCCAATACTTTATTTGTATATTTCCAATTAAATCCCCGTTTTTGTCTATATATACTT